>Ga0209064_1001283_pt1 | contig 41625 bp, 37 predicted proteins | sample Inofromicrocosms_FD_187498 | JGI IMG/M metagenome (GOLD analysis project Ga0209064, IMG submission 187498) | Mouse cecum microbial communities from Vienna, Austria - Inoculum for glucosamine and mucus D2O microcosms (SPAdes) (version 2) | ecosystem: Host-associated > Mammals > Digestive system >... | reverse complement strand
CTTGTAACGCGTCCATGTCTCTGAATAGACATCGGACAAAGACTTGTTATAACCCATGATTCTTTTTGTCGACAAAGATACAACTCTCTTTCGGAGTTCGTCAATATGCTATCGCGGATGGTTGTACTTCGGCAAGTGGGCACGTCAGGTTGCAAAACAGACAAAAGTTCCGTTTGTGGATTTAAACGAGATCTCAGCACGTAAGTTTGAACGTTATGGAAAAGAAAAGGTGAAGACTATGTTTTATCTCGACAGTATCCACACAAGTGAATTCGGGGCTAAGGTCAATGCGAAGTCAGCAGTCGAAGGCCTGAGGGGGGTGAAGAATCCCACGCTGGCCAAATATCTGCTGCCTGAGAGCCTTGATACTGTCACAGGTTCTTCCCGCTCAAATGGTCGTCCTGTCGTTTTCACTATCGGTGACAGTACGGTCAAGAATGAAGATTCAGATGATGACAGCATGTGGGGATGGGGGAGCGTGCTGGCCGAATATCTCGACACGACAAAGGTCTCTGTCGAAAATCATGCGATGCCCGGACGCAGTGCCCGCACATTTGTTGATGAAGGTCGTTGGGACAAGGTTTATGAAGCTTTGCAGCCCGGTGACATTGCTTATACAGTTTGGTCATAATGATGCCGGCCCAATAAACACAGGTAAGGAGCGAGCTGAACTTCGCGGGGCGGGACCTGAAAGCAAGGTGTTCAAAATGCAGAGTACCGGGCGTTACCATGTTGTCTATACTTTCGGTTGGTATATGCGTAAATTCATTATGGATGCCCGTGAGAAAGGTGCTGTCCCGGTCTTGATAACCCACACTCCGCGAAATAAGTTTGACAACGGTTTTATCGAAAGTAATACCGATAGTTTTGGCGCATGGACCAAAGAAGTTGCCGACGCTATGGGGGTTGTCTGCATCGACCTTAACACCCTTGCCGGTCAGACTCTCCAACATATAGCTGATGACGAAGGACTGAAAAAAGTCAACGCACATTTCAAGCGTGACCATACACATTCATCTATCCTTGGTGCCCGCCTGAATGCCTCAATTGTCGCAGAAGAACTGAAAAAAATTATTGATGGTCTACAAAGTAGAAATTAATATCTAAAAACGCGACATCCTTAAACGGCCACAAAAGGTTAGACAAAAAACTTTTTGTGGCTGTTTATAATTCGCCAATGTTAGTCGTTTTTCCATATTTTTTGTCTTTACTTACTTTGGATAAAGAGCTTTTGAATAAGTTTTCTTGAAAATTCTATTTTGATTAATGTAAAGTATACTTGTCTATTTGTAAAAGTTTGTATACCTTTGTGCTGTTCAGTTCACATGACATTATCTCAATAAATATCAGATATGAAGAATCTACTTTTTCCAAGGCAATTCCAAATGGTAGGATGGATGTTCTTTATTCCAGCCATCCTGCTTGGTATTCTTATTTATTGTAGCGTGATAAGTTGTTCAGGAACAATCGAGACCATCATCAACGATGCAGTGATAATTGGCATCACTGTCGGTTCTGTCTTCATCGTCTGCTCCAAAGAGAAGCATGAAGATGAGATGATACAGTCTATCCGGCTTGCATCGTTACTGAATGCCTTGTATATTTATAGCGTAATCCTGATAACTGCTGTTTTGCTGATTAACGGTCTTGCTTTCATTGAGTTTATGACCTTTAATCTTGTGTTATTGCCCCTTATATATGTAGTGGTATTTCGCCTTGAAATTTATCGTTACAATAAAATGAGCGAGGATGAAGAACAGGATTAAGGTTGAGAGGGCAGAAAAAGACGTAACCCAACAGCAATTAGCGGAGGCTGTAGGGGTTAGTCGGCAAACTATCGTTGCTATCGAGAAGAATCGTTTTCTGCCATCAACACCGCTTGCACTCAAAATTAGTCGGTTCTTCGAAAAGCCGGTCGAAACAATATTTATCCTTGAAGATACAGATTAACAACTCTCTAAAATTATATTAATGAAAAGCAAAGTTCGGTTCAGCGCCTACTGTGTTATCGTAACAGTCGCGGTGGTTGCACTATTCTTAATTGGAATAGTTGCAACACGTCATCAATCCGATAAATGTATAGGGTTGAGTGTAATTGCAGTTGTCACTACGCTTGCTGGTCTATTCTACTGCCCGATGAGTGTGAGCACAGATTCCAACTCTGTTAAAATTCACCGACTGCTATCGGGATGCAAGACGTTCAAGTATTCAGATATTGAGGCCGTCGATACTTGCTATCCATCAGCAGGTGGATTAAGGCTATGTGGAAGTGGCGGATTCTTCGGTTACTGGGGCTATTTCAGCGATATTCTCATCGGTCAATATTTTGGTTACTATGCAGACAGAAGACAATGTCTATACATTAAATTGAAAAATAAAAAGCAATATGTAATCAGTTGTGAAAACCATATAGAAATTGTAAAGACCATTCAGAGGAGTTTGAAATAATGTCTTTTCGATCCATTTGTTTTATTGTCATTTTTATATTCCCAAGATTATGGAGCGTTGCTTGGCGAAGAGGCTTATAAAATCTTATATTTAAGCTATTTACCATTGTGGCAGATGTAATGATTAATGGTTGGCCAATGGTTGGAGCGGGTTTGGGTACTACGGATAATACCTAAATTCGCTCCACCATTGAATTGTCTTCTATGTTTGGAAATGAGAAGGAGGGGAAGCATATACAACTATGGTTGCAGTTCCCGGAAGGAGTACCATGTCTACTTTGAACGGCTAATCGTTATATAACGTATGTCGCGTTTCTATTCAGTCCGTGCTATAATGCTATACCCTGATTTTTGAGATATTCTTTATATACACGTGAAAATTGTTCGTTGGCTGCTCGCGGGTAGCGGACTTCGGCAAACACCTGCGCGAGGTTTTCCTTATTGTTCTCTTTGACAAATTGTTTTGAACTTTCAAGATTCTCTTTTTCTGAATAAACTTCACGCAGTTCGTCATCTGACGGATTTACATATCTGCTGTGGTGTACAATTGCTCCGATGGGTAATCGTTCCTGCAATTCCGGCGATTCTGCTGGATAGCCTACCGTAACAGTTATAACCGGCACTACGTCGGATGGCAATCCGAGTGTTTCGGCGATCTGCCCGGCGTTATAGGTTGTAGTACCGAGGTAACATGTGCCGAGACCGTTCATTTCAGCAATGGTTACAAACTGTTGGGCGAAAATAGAAGTGTCTATTACCCCCCATGTGAAACCTTGAAGATTATTTAGCCCCGGCTCTGTGCTGTTAATGCGACACCAATGGTTGAATCGGTTGAAGTCGATGCAGAATGTCAGCACTGCTTTTGCTCCTGTGATGGCCGGCTGATTGAAATGGGCCGGGGACAACCGGGCGATTTCTTCAGGATCGGTTGACACTATTACAGAATAGGTCTGCATATTGCCTGTATTCGCAGCACGTGCGGCATCTTCAAGCATTTTATCAATAAGTTCTATGCTGACAGTACGCGATGGTTCATATCTGCGGATTGTACGGCGTGTTGAGAAATAATTCAAAGTATCCATTAAAATAAAAATGATGTTTATAATAATTAAAATTTACGGTCTTTAGACCCGAACCGAAATTTTCCGCAAGTTACAATTTTATTCGCTGATGTAGATAACTTCGGGGTGATAATTTTGCAATATAGGAAATTATTGACCAACTTTGCACTCCTCAAAGACACCTAATATAAATGGAAAGAAAAAGATACACATTCGAGGAGGCATACGAAGCTTCGGTCAAATATTTTGGTGGTGATGAACTCGCTGCCAGAGTGTGGGTTAGCAAGTATGCCCTTAAGGATTCAGAAGGAAATATCTACGAACTGACCCCTTCCGACATGCACCACCGCATTGCATCGGAACTTGCAAGAATTGAAGCGCATTATCCTAATCCTATGAGTGAGAAGGATATCTACAGCCTTCTTGACAATTTCGATTACATTGTACCGCAAGGAAGCCCGATGGCCGGTATAGGTAATAACTTCCAGACCGGCTCTCTTTCAAACTGCTTCGTTATCGGTCTTGACGGACATCCTGACTCCTATGGCAGTATTATCAAGATTGACGAGGAACAGGTGCAGCTTATGAAGCGTCGTGGCGGTGTCGGTCATGACATGAGTGATCTCCGTCCGAAAGGAACTCCTGTCAAGAATTCAGCTTTGACATCTACGGGGCTTGTTCCGTTCATGGAACGCTATTCCAATTCAACCCGCGAGGTGGCACAGGATGGGCGTCGCGGAGCGTTGATGCTGACTGTAGCAATTAAACATCCGGATTCAGAACGGTTTATCGATGCGAAACTGGAACAAGGAAAAATCACCGGTGCGAATGTCTCTGTCAAAATTGACGATGAATTCATGCGCTGTGTCGAAGAAGAACGTCCTTACACATGCCAGTTCCCGCTTGACAGCAATGATCCGGAAGTAAAGACCGACATAGACGCGAAAGCTCTTTGGGGAAAGATTGTCTACAACGCATGGAAATCGGCCGAACCCGGAGTGCTTTTCTGGGACACTATTCTGCGTGAATCTCTTCCGGACTGCTATGCTGATCTTGGCTTTCAGACTGTATCGACAAACCCATGCGGTGAAATCCCTCTGTGCCCCTACGATAGTTGCCGTCTGCTTGCAATCAACCTTTACTCTTATGTGAAAAATCCGTTTACACCGGAAGCTTATTTCGATTTCGATCTGTTCCGTGAGCATGTCGCCAAAGCTCAGCGTCTGATGGACGACATTATAGACCTCGAAATGGAAAAGATAGATACTATAATAGAGAAAATAAAAGCTGATCCGGAAAATATGGAGGTTAAGGAAACGGAACTTAACCTGTGGTTTAAAATCAAGGCAAAGACGCTCAAGGGACGTCGCACCGGACTCGGAACAACTGGTGAAGGCGACATGATTGCTGCGCTCGGTTTGCGTTACGGCACACCTGAGGCGACTGAGAAATCTGTGGAGGTTCACCGAGCACTTGCTCTTGCGGCTTTCGGCTCATCGGTTCAGATGGCAAAGGAACGCGGAGCGTTTGAAGTATTCGATGCCGCCCGCGAACGAAATAATCCATACATCTGCCGCTTGCGCGAAGTCGCTCCTGAGCTCGTAGCTGATATGGAGAAGCATGGTCGCCGTAACATTGCGTGTCTGACAATTGCTCCGACCGGTACTACGTCACTCATGACCCGTACTTCTTCCGGCATTGAGCCGGTGTTTATGCCTGTATATAAGCGACGCCGCAAAGTGAATGCCAACGACGTTGACGTTCATGTGGATTTTGTGGATGAATCGGGAGATGCTTTCGAGGAGTATATTGTCTATCATCCTAAATTCCTTGAATGGATGCGGATCAGCGGGATTGAACAGCGTCGCGATTTCACACAGGCAGAACTCGATGAACTCGTGTCCAGATCGCCTTACAACAAAGCGACAGCCAATGATATTGACTGGCTTGAAAAAGTGAAGATGCAGGGAGCTGTACAGAAATGGGTTGATCATTCAATCTCAGTAACAATCAATCTGCCCTCGGATACACCTGTCGAACTTGTTGACCGTCTGTATATGGAAGCATGGAAAGCCGGATGCAAAGGATGTACCATCTATCGCGACGGATGTCGGTCGGGAGTATTGATTTCTGTTGGCGAAAACAAGAAAAAGGATCGCGAAAAGGCCGGAGAGGAAAAAGATGAGAATTCTGCCGACGAAGTGAAATCAACATCGGGCGCAGCTGATATGCCGGCTCCGATGTCAAAGGTAAAACGACCGATAGAGCTTGAGGCTGATGTGGTACGTTTCCAGAACAACAAGGAAAAGTGGATTGCGTTTGTCGGTTTGAAAAACGGTCAGCCTTATGAGATTTTCACCGGTCTTGCCGATGATGACGACGGTATTTTCTGTCCTAAATCAGTGTCAAAGGGTAAGATTATCAAGGCCACCGATGACAAGGGCAACAAACGGTATGATTTCCAGTTTATCAACAAACGTGGCTACAAGACTACCATCGAAGGACTCTCCGATAAATTTAATCCTGAATATTGGAACTACGCAAAACTTATTTCAGGTGTATTGCGCTACGGCATGCCGATTGATCAGGTAATCAAGCTTGTAAACGGTCTTGAACTGGACTCTCAGTCAATCAACACATGGAAGATGGGCGTTGAAAGAGCCTTAAAGAAATATCTGCCATCAGGAACTCCTGCAGGCGGACAGAAGTGCCCGAATTGCGGACAGGAAACCCTCATCTATCAGGAAGGTTGCCTTATATGCACATCCTGCGGTTCATCCCGCTGTGGATAAGACATATTGGACTTACGTCGGATTTACAGTATGTCTTTCAGTCTGACTGCGATGTTGTGGTCACTTAAGTAGAGAGGCTTGCGAGGCATATAATCTGAGGAAACAAGTGAAGCGGTGGTGTCTGAAAGGGCATCGCCGCTTACTTTTATCCCTGCAATATCAAGAGCCGTCGGAGTAAAAGAACGTGATGTGGAAAGTAGCTTGCGTGCATTCTTGCGAAGTCTTATACTATTGTCGGGATATGCGGTCCGATATTTTTCAGATAGCCATGCTATAAACGGAACGTGGACCTGATGAATTGACGGACGTGGAGAGGCATGGAGGAAGCGTCCGTGTTCGTCGTCAAAAATGTCTTCTCCATGATCCGAGGTGTATAGGAGTCCGGATTTTACATCATCAAGCGACTCAAGACGGTCGATGCACTCCGAGAGGAAACGGTCTGTGGCTACGATTGTATTGTCGTAAGCGTTGATGAGCTTGTCGCGTTCTTCCTTGACGGCTTCTTTATAGTCGCATGGAGTGAAACGCTTATCAGCATCGCTATATCGGTCAATATAATTGAAATGAGAGCCATAGGTGTGCACGACAATCAGTTGTTTCTTGTTGCCTTGTGCTATTATATTGTCAATCACCGGCAATAATTCTGAATCCGGTTTCCGGTTTGCTTCAATCGGATTTGAGATTCTGTCAAGCTCCTTGATGAATACTGTTGTATCGCTTTCAAAGGCAAAGAAATCTATGAATGAATGATTGTAACGCTGGTTAGAGAGAAATGCAGTTGAAAAACCGGCATCCTTAAACGCTGTCACAATACTCTTTACTTTATAAATATCTGTATCGAAATTGGTCGCATCGACCGGGCTTAGCAGCATCGGAACGCTTTTGTGGGTAGTGTTGCTTTCGCTATAGGCTCGTGTTGATGTAATAATATCGTGGCGACCTGTCAGTTTAGGGTTGGTAGGACGGGTATAGCCGAGCAGCTGCCAGTTTTCCGCCCGCGAAGTCTCTCCGATAACCAACATGTATAGTTCTCGGTCACCCGCAGTATGCGAGGGTACTGCATCATATCGGAATGATGCCGACGTTTGATGATAGTTGCCTGTACGCCGTGTCCTGTCAATCGCAAGATAGATATTATAACCAACGTTGACCGGATAAAGATTACTTGTCGTTGAATATGGTGTCGGAGACGTGAAGGAGCATACGAGTAGTCCGATTCCGATTATGCAGATGCCCGAGGCTACCCTGAAATTACTTTTTACGAATGGTGCATCCAGTAGAGTTCCTTTATGAATGAATATTCCGGCTGCAATCAGAGATGGGACATAAAGTAACATGACAAATGATATGACTGGTGCCAGACTCCCAAGAAGCTCGGTGACTTCCGAAGAGTTTGTCGTCACGAGATTAAGGAACATATCGACCGCAATTATACTTCGACCATATAAAGCCAGCAGAACAATCTGAAATGCCGCGAAGAAGACTAAAGGAAACATCATCCATATCGACCGCCCTATTTTGGGCGAAATACTAAGAAGCAGATACATGATTCCTCCGGGCAGAACAATGTTTGTTAGCGCCCCGAGTGGAGTGAGTTGCTCTGTGAACGAGAGTATTATATTCGGCAGGAGCAAGGAAAGAAGGAAGATATAAAATACAATATTCTTAAACATTACGAACCGGATTAAAAAATTTATGAAACTCCTGAAGGCAACAGTCCCTATATCAAATAGAGATTTAGTGCCATTTCGACTCTTATTTAGAAAGCTTCGTTTATTCCGAAAAGGAAGCCTGAGCCATGCTTCCCGAAGCCGATGTCAAGCCTGACATTCGTGTTCTTTTTAAATTCCCAACGATATCCGATTCCGACCTCAGGGAGCAGGCGTTTGAAACAGATATCAGCCCATTTTTCATATATGCTTCCCACACTCCCCCATATAGCTATCCCGGACCGGCGGTATACATGCTGGCGCAGTTCAAATGTGATATCAGTCGCACACTTGTCGCGGAAACGGCCTTTGTAATAGCCTCTCATTGCGGCTCCGCCGAGCGTAGGCATTTTGCCCCACGGAGTATGACCGTAGGTCCATTTGCCATGAAACCGCGATGCGAGCACTCCTCCTTTCCAGAGAGGAAGATAGAGATTATAGCTCAGTTCCGTACTTGAAAACGAGTGATCTTCGTTTCCGAGAAATCTTGGCGAAAAAAGTTGGATCAATTCAAAGAAATGGCCCCGGTTAGGTCCTGTGAGATTATCGCGTGTATCTGATTGTAGCAATACTCCTGCAGAAATTGTAAAATATCTGAGCGGTTCACCTTCCCAAAGGTCATAGTCAGTAATACTGTGGGCATTAGTATAGCTCATCTCTATGGCAGGGCCTACGAAAAGATTATGGGCAAGCCTCCATTCATAGTCCGAAGACAAGGTTATGTCAAACAGACCGTATTTTGTCTTGTTTGCATCGTCATTATCCATAGCGAAGCCAATCCCCCAGAAGTAGGTGCTGAACGACATGAAGTCGAGTTTGTAGTTGATTCGGCGTTTATCTCTTGGATAGACGTGAGTTCCCTCTATGCCTACCGAATAATATTTTTTTGTAGCGAGAGTGCCGGTCAGTGAGACGTTGGATGTCGGCAGAAGAGTGTCAGAAGGACAGGTAGAGTAATCACCGGCTATGACGAGACCTATGCCAAATCCTTTCTCACTTGTATAATAAGGGCCTCCGAGCGGGGCGAAATTGGGGCGCCGTGTGAGCTGTCGTTTGTTTGACTGATGAAAATATTCGATTACACGTGATACGATGTCTTTATGCTCTTTCGACGCGCCCTCTATAACAGCAGAGTCTGTAACAATGATATTCTCCTCCGGCATTTCCTCTGAACGTAGGGGAAATGCCGTGAGAAGTGAAATGATAAATAAATATTGAACGTGACGAAACATGTCTGCAAATTTACATAAATAAATATAGCCGAAAATATATCCGGCACCCTAAGATTGGAAGCTATGGATAATATGTTCGTCTAATTTAGAAACGCCGGAATCTGCAAATAAGTTTCAGTGGAGCCGTGTTATGGCCAGAGAGTAAATACTGATTTCTGAAGTCGGCGAGGCTTTCTTTATTGCCTCGATGCAGCTAAGCATTGTCGCGCCTGTGGTTATTACATCATCGACAAGAAGGATGTGTCTGTCTGTAATCAAGGAGATGTCTTCCACACTGTAGATATTGCGGGTGTTCAACAGGCGCTGGTGGGCGTTTTTACGTGTTTGGGATCTGTGGAATGATGCAGATAGAGTATCCGCAACAGGTATGCCGGTAACCGAGCTGATGCCTTCGGCTATCTCGGTGGCCTGATTATAGCCACGTTGCAGACGTTTGAAAAAGTGCAGGGGAACCGGGACAAGAGCGTCTATACCGTCAAAAAATCCACAGGCATCCAGTTCTGTGGCATGTTCGGCTGCAAGAGTGCGTCCGACGATAGGACGGCTGCGGTATTTCGTATCATGTATGAGACGTGCGTATTCATTTTCCCTGTAGTAATAGAACAATGAGGTTGCCCGTTTAACAGGGTGTCCTATCATGAACAGGCGTTCGTGTATCTCGTTTGGCTGTATTCTGTGCATTCCGGTGAGAGGAAGCGACAGTCGGCAGTCAAGACACATCACATTTTCCCCATTTACAAGTGTCCGCTGGCATACTGTGCATACGTCGGGAAAAATCAGATTGAAGAAGCTTTCGACCCAAAGTCGGGCAGTGGAGATTGTCTGGCTGAGATTCATGGAGAGAGATTTGAGCTTTTATGTTGATGTAAAGATATGTATCATTGATTCTCTTCTGTCAGCATCATGGCTATTTCCGTCCTGAAGATATTGACAATCAAAGGATATTCAAAGCCTCGTGTCATGGCGAATTTGACCACTTTCAGTTTCGACTCACGGCTGAGCGGCCATTCTTTAAGCTGACGTATCTTCGCTTTCATGACACGTAATGCGATTGTTCTGTATTCATCCTCTTCCTCGTCTATGTCATCGCAGGCATGGTCAATAATATCCGGCGGAAGACGTTTTACCCAAAGTCCCTGACAAATTTTACGTCGACCCCAACCGCTGAAATGGAGCTTGTCGTGGGCATAGGCTTTTGCAAAACGCATATCGTCAAGAAAATTAAGCTCCTCAAGCCGTCGGATGATTTTTGCTGAATCAGATGCGTTGATTCCCCATGAAGCAAGCTTTTTAAGTATGTCGGGGGAACATTGTTCGCAGCGGGCACAGAGATCTGCCGCCCTCGAAAGTGCATTGTCGAATGTCAGAGGAGCTTTTCGCTTTAACATATTTCGTTCGTGTCAGTTGGCTGTCCGATTACTTTTCTGCAATCAAGAAGCGGGTCTTACCATACATGTCAGGCAGAAGGTTTACGTCCTTCCATCCTTCGCTTTCCATCCATGATTTTAGCTGAGAGGACGTTAGTGGATTTACCTCAAAATATAACCGTCCATTGTCTATCAGAGCTGTCTTGGCATAAGAAGCTATGGCTTTATAGAATTTAAGACCGTCATCATCGGGGACGAAAAGGGCTACGTGCGGTTCGTGGTCAAGAACATTTTTGTCTATTCCTGCTTTTTCACTTTCAAGCACATAGGGAGGATTCGAGACAATGATGTCAAACTCATTTTCCACTTTGGAGAGATTAAGGGCATCGGCCTTGAAAAAATTGACATCCACTTTCAAGGCTGACGTATTTTCGCGGGCGACGGCAAGCGCATCGTCTGAAATATCAAAGCCTGAGACCTCGGGAAAATCAAGCGATCTGGCCAGTGCCACAGCTATACATCCTGAGCCTGTACATACATCAAGCACCTTGAGATCAGACTTGGTATTGTCCTTGACTATTATGTCGACAAGCTCTTCTGTCTCCGGGCGAGGTATCAGTACAGCGGGATTGACTTTCAGCGTCATGCCATGCCAATAAGTATCTCCATAGATATACTGCACAGGTTCACCTTCAAGTAATCTGTCGGTTGCGTCATCAACACGTCCGACAATAAAATCCGAAACTTCTTTGTCAGCACGCAAGGCAAGTTCAACCTGATTCCAGCCTTTGATATGTTCCATAATTGTTCTGAATAACCAACGAGCCTCGCGGTCACCATAAATCGGTGCGAGTTTTTTACAGGTACTGTCGTATAATTGTCGAAGAGTAGTCATGATAATATTAATCAATAGATACAAGCAATTGGATATACAATGCTTTCAGAATATGACAATAGCATTATTTTAGAGAACCGTTTTCGGCCATCGGAAGTTCGATGGCAAATGTCGTGCCGACACCGATTTCCGATTTTTTTACATAGATGAGACCTCCGTGGTATTCCTCTATTATTCGCTTTGTGAGAGTCAGTCCCAGTCCCCATCCCCGGCTTTTGGTCGTGAATCCGGGATTGAAAATCGCTTTCTGATTTTTGCGTGCGATTCCTTTGCCTGTATCTGAAATTTCAATAATCGCTTTGGTTTTTTCCGGTCTGATTGCAATATCGATTTTTCCGCTGCCTTCCATTGCATCGACGGCATTTTTTATCAGATTTTCCATCACCCACTCGGTCAGCGGGGGAGACAGCGTGACAATCAATGGTTCATGCCAAGGCATCAGTGTCAGTCGTATGCGCCGAGATATACGCGATGACATATAGTCGGAGGCATGGCTCACGATTTCATTTATATCATAGATTTCCATCGACGGGCGCGACCCTATTTTTGAAAAACGTGACGCTATAGTCGACAGCCGTTTGACATCCTTGTTCATCTCTGCGACAGTTTCGGGGCTTACACCGGACTCTTCAAGAAGTTCCATCCAAGCCATGAGTGATGAAATAGGAGTCCCGAGCTGATGTGCGGTTTCTTTGGAAAGTCCGACCCAGACTTTGTTCTGTTCAGCTCGTTTGGTCGAAGAAACCGCATAGTAGACAATCAGGACGAAAGCCAACAGCACAAGCAGCTGTACGTAGGGATAAAATCCCAAGCTTCTCAATACTTTGGAATCCTCATAGTATAGCCATTGTTTTCCGGCTTCACCCATGTCAATTTCAATCACGTTGGGGGAATTGCGCAGCTCGTCAAGTTTTTTGTCAAGGAAACTGCGGTTCACATCGCTGAGCGACAGCGATAGTGAATCAGGCGGTTCCGGCAGCGAGAAGTTGCGCTGCATGATGATTTCTCCTGTCTCGTCGGTCAGAAGCACTGGTATAGTGCGGTTTCGTTCGATAATCGACAGAAGGAAATCGACGTTAGAACCAGACTGACTATCGGGGTTCACGGGATTGACAAGTTCACGGGTGGCATCAGCCCAGATTTGCATGCGCTCGCGCTCTTGTTGCGAAAGGTCTTTGACCAGCGAGTCGGAGTAAAACAGGAATACGCTGACAACCACTACAGACAGCAGCAGGAATCCGATAACGCCACGACGGCGGATGTCATATATATTCCGGACCAATTTGAAACGGGATATGAAAGTTTAGACGTGATGAGAAAATGGTAAATAGAAGAAAAGACAAGTTGCCAAGGATATGCAACAATTGTTGTGTGCGCGCACCTCAAGACAACTTGTCAAATCTTATATCATAATGTGGTTCACCGGAATGAACGCATCTGATTAATGCTTATCGTCGACTACGGGACAACCTGAGCAGCGGTTTGAAATTTCAGTAAAGAAATCATTGCCCTTGTCGTCGACAAGAATGAAAGCGGGGAAGTCTTCCACCTCGATTTTCCATATCGCTTCCATGCCGAGTTCGGGATATTCGAGAAGCTCCACTTTCTTGATGCTGTTCTGCGCAAGGATTGCTGCCGGGCCACCGATTGAGCCAAGATAGAAACCGCCATGCTTATGGCATGCGTCGGTCACCTGCTTGCTGCGGTTGCCCTTTGCAATCATCACCATAGAGCCACCTGCCGACTGGAACTGGTCAACATAGGAGTCCATACGACCCGCAGTTGTCGGGCCGAATGAGCCTGAAGGCATTCCTTCCGGAGTCTTGGCCGGGCCTGCGTAATAAATGGGATGGTCTTTGAGGTACTGAGGCATAGGTTCGCCCTTGTCAAGACGCTCTTTAATCTTTGCGTGTGCGATGTCACGTCCAACGATAATGGTGCCGTTAAGCGACAGGCGTGTTGCAACAGGATATTTTGTCAGCTCTTCAAGAATTTCAGACATCGGACGGTTAAGGTCAATCTTCACAGCGTTGCCTTCGCCCTGCTTGCGGTATTCCTCGGGGATGAGTTCGCCGGGGTTGCTGTCGAGTTTCTCGACCCAGAGACCTTCACGGTTGATTTTTGCTTTGATATTACGGTCAGCCGAGCAAGAAACGCCGAGCCCTACGGGGCAGGATGCACCGTGGCGGGGAAGACGGATCACACGGATGTCGTGAGCGAAATATTTACCTCCGAACTGTGCGCCAAGACCAAGACGTTCGGCTTCTTTCTTCAAGACAGCTTCGAGTTCTTTGTCGCGGAAAGCATGGCCGAGTTCGTTGCCGTGGTCAGGAAGATTGTCATAATATTTGACAGATGCCTTCTTCACTGTTTCAAGGTTCTTTTCGGCGGAAGTACCTCCGATGACAAATGCGATGTGATAAGGAGGGCAGGCTGCAGTTCCGAGGCTCTTCATTTTCTCCACGAGGAAGGGCACGAGAGTTTTCGGGTTGAGAATTGCTTTGGTCTCCTGATAGAGATATGTCTTGTTGGCCGAGCCACCGCCCTTGGCAACGAAAAGGAATTTGTATTCGTCACCTTCGCCGGCGTGGATGTCAATCTGCGCGGGAAGGTTGCAGCCGGTATTTACCTCGTCATACATAGTAAGAGGTGCGTTCTGCGAATAGCGGAGATTGTCGGTAGTGTAAGTCAGATATACACCTTTGCTGATTTTTTCTTCATCGTCACAGCCTGTATAGACATTCTGGCCTTTTTCACCATGCACGATAGCTGTGCCTGTGTCCTGACAGAAGGGGAGAGCGCCCTTGGCTGCTACTTCGGCGTTGCGGAGCATTGTGAGGGCTACAAACTTGTCGTTTTCCGAGGCTTCGGGGTCTGAAAGAATTTTAGCTACCATTTCGTTATGCTCGCGACGAAGCATGAATGCGTTGTCGTGGGTACATGCACGTGCAAGCACTGTCAGAGCTTCTGGGTCAATGACGAGAAATTCATGACCGCCCCAGTTTTCAACCTTCACGTAATCGGAGGTGAGTTTGTAGTATTCGGTCGTATCAGGGCCAAGCGGGAACATTGGCTGATACTTGAAAGGTTTGGTTGCCATTATGAAATTAAAATTTGATGATTTTACACTTGGGAAACCCCATAGGGTTTCTTTGGATGACAAATTTACAAACTTAATTTCAAACGGCAAGCGAAAAGTTTTAAAAGTTTAGAGTCGTTTAGGTTGGACAGATTAGAGTTAAGTATAAGAGAGGTATGCGCTTGTGGCAGCAGGTAAGCCATATTCTTATTTAATCCATATGATTTACCCGACCTGCGCAAGCGCATACTAAATTTAGCTTCTCGGATGTTGAGGTTGAATGCGTAGAATTTTAATATTATCGACGTACTTTACGGACAGAGCCATCCGACATTTTGATAATGTAGACGCCTTTTGTTCTGTTTATCCATCGGTCGAAGGCTAATCTGCCGTTGATGTCATAAACTGAGATTATTGAAGCTTTTTGCTGAGGAGATAAAATATCCTCAATAGCTGATGTAGGTATACCGACTACATTATACATCCACAAATCGGACTGACTTTGGTAAAGGTCGTATGATTCCTCTGGAACATATATCGACAATTTCTGGGCAAATGGCCGTTCCCGATTAGTCAATGGACCATCAAATGCAGGAGGCTCAATAGAATTGAAGTAGATTGCATTTAATGAATTACACCAGTCAAAGACCAAATTACCTAAATAATGAGAGGAAGAAGGTATATTTATGGTAATTAAACCTGTAGAACTAAAGGCTTCTGCGCCAATAGAATCAGTTCCCAGCGGTAGATGGATGTCATTCAGATTCAGACATCCGGTAAAAGCAGATTCACCTATTGAAAGACGCTCTGCATCTTCGCCTGTAGAACGAGAGCTAATGTTGCGAGGCCTGAACGTTACCTCCTTTAATTCTCGGCAACCAATAAACATACAATACGGGATTTTGTTGACTTTGGGGCCAATTGTGACTGCTTGCAGAGAGTCACAACGCTCAAATATAAAGGCGGACTTAAAATAATTACCACCGAAAGATGTTCCGCGATATTCTAAAAGAGGGAATGAGTTTTTGGCGTTGTATTCTACAAATCTCAGATCAGGACAATACCCAAAAACACTAGCACCAATTGTATCAACTGATTCTGGAATTACGATAGATTCAAAACCACTACAAAAAGTAAAGGCTTCCGACCCCAAATATTTTACAAATTCTAATTTTGGCTCAGAATTGAATTTACATCCGCCAAAAGCGTATTTCCCAATATGAGTCAACTTTGTGGGAAAATTTTTAAAAGTCAAGGGTGCTGACAATGTAGATGTCCCTGAAAAACAATTTTCACCGATATAAGCTAATTCTGAATTTTCAGGATCTTCAAATTCCACTGTCTTCAAAGTTGATGTATTATAAAATATATTATCATATAATCTGGTGACTTGTGGCCCAATTATAGCCTTTTTCAAAGAAGAATGGTTACCGAAAATAGATTTCGTGACTCCTAATTCCCAATTCAATAATTGATATTGAAGACTACGACTGTAAATATATACTGTACCAACTGCACTATTGCTGAATACCTCACCTCCTATAAAACGTAGATTTTCAGGGAGTGTTACCGTTGAGAGTGTTGAGCAATTATAAAAAGCCTGATATTCCAAAGTCTCCAAACTTTTAGGCAATGTACACCAGAATTTAGGGCATTCGGAAAATGCCTTTTGTCCGATTCGTTTTAGTGATGACGGTAATTTCACCTCACCCAATAACTTGAAGCCACTAAACACCTCGTTGCCAATTTCCAAAAGTGATTCGGGTAATTGTAATGTCTTTATGTTTTCCTTTAACTCATTCGGGAATGCGTAACCAAAACCATCACTTATCGCAATTGTGCCTTCACGAAAAGAAAAAGTATCTCCTTCATGCTTATATGATGAATCATATTTGTAAGCTATATTGGCGATGTATGTAATTCCATCTTCACTTCTAATGCTTTCGATCCAAGGTGTACCATAAAACGCATATGCTCCTATTTGCTGTATTGAATTTGGAATCGTGACATCTGTCACATTACGACAATCACTGAAAGCCGAGCTTCCAATTCTTTCCAAACTTTCAGGAAATATAAGTTCTTTAAATTTAGGATATGCATTTTTAGTACCATTAAATGCACACTCTCCTATGATTTTAAGATGTGGAGATAAAATAATGGATGCTATGTTCGTGCCACGGAATGTTCCATATTGAATAGTATCAAGTTTATTTAGATTTATGTCGCACTCGAGATTCACGGCATAAGCGAACGCTTCTTTGCCGATTGACTCCACATTATCAAGATTGATACTTTTAATGGCAGAGCCATTAAAAGCTCCGTCTCCAATTTTTCTGACGGTTGACGGTAGTGACATATTTCTTACCGCCGTATAATAAAAAGCTTGAGATTCAATGGTTATTAGGCTGGATGGCAAGTTCACTATTTCAAGAGATCTACAATCTTTGAAAGCTTGTTTGCCAATAATTTTTGCATTTTGAGGTAATATTACATCTTTAAGTGTTGTATTATAGGAATTACCGGAAAAAATATATTCCCCTATATTTGTCAGCGATTTCGGAAGAATAATTTTCTCAAATGAGCTATTTCCATAAAATGCTCCCGACAAATCATTGCAGAAGATGTGGTCATAGACATTACTTCCGCCCAATCCATTGCTACGACTTTCGGTGAATGTTTTATAAGTATTGGAGATGTAATAAATGTTGTAACTATAACCGTAAGCTCCACCCGGAGCACTACCGACACGTATAGTTTTGTAGGATTCATCACTGGGGATAAGTGTGACATCGCTCAAATCAAGTGTTTCAATCATAGCAACCTTATTCTTTCCACTGGTGAGATAGGCGATGTCGACTGCGTTCAGTCCTCCTTTGATGGTCAAGGATTCAAACCGCGACGATTCAAGGTCATCGATTACTTTTTGCAAAGTACCGGGAACTTTAATTTCTACTACTTCCTTTGTCGTTTGTGCATGAATGGATAACTGTGCAACCCAAAGCATTGAAAGCACACATAACAATTTCTTAAATTTAAGATTCATGGGTTAATTTTTTAGCCTTCGGGTTTCCCTCGTTAGACACTTTGGAGGAATAAGAAATATGCGTGGAAACCATACTATCACTCGTTCCCACTTTCTGAGGCCTTCGCATTGCCCAATCAGAATAGAAACGAGCAACGCAGAGACCCACGCATTATAGGAACCAATCCTTTTCGGAATGTTTCATAACGAGTAAGGCATCTACCGCTGCTGAATTCATGATTGTGATTTTGAAATTTGCGAAGTTTCAGAAAATCAAGAATAAGCGCAAGTAAACGCACAGTAAATAAAAATACAGGACGAATAGGGTTAGAAACTCTATTCTAAATATTTCGTCCAATATCCGCAAATGTAAATAATATATTTTTATAATCAAAATAATAGCAGAATTTTTGACTGCTGCTAACTGTGAATATTTGCAATTGTTGTTGACTCAAATTTTGTAATTGCACCAAAATTAAGAGAATAGATATCAGTCAATGCAAAGTCCGATGATGTTTATGACAAGGCCAATGATAGCAACTATGCTGCCGATATGGATATAGCGTTTATACTTATCGGCAAGAGTCCGGTCGGACGGTGTGCCTTTTGCCATTCTTAAATGTGCATATTTGAGTCTGCTCACAATTCTGATACCAAATCCTATCAGAAAAACGATTATTCCAATCCAGTAGAGATTCATAGTCTTGACTATATGAATTTTTTTCGTGGTTAATTTAATCCGATTATAATTCCAATTCCTGTTATAATTGCCCCTGCAATTATGAGAACAAATCCCGGACGACTATATTTCCGAAGCCGTTTTTTTATCTCATTAAATTCCGTGAAATCAGTCGGTGACAACCCCTTTGTATAGACTGCCCCTTTGATTGAAGCAATCAATATAAATGTCAATCCTATGAGAAGCAGCGACAGCCCTCCATATATAAGAATATCAGTCATATTGATGGAACTATTATTATAACTTTAAACGCGCCATCATGTGTGTAAGTTCGGTTACAAGACAGCATTTTATCTCCGCTTACATTTCTGCTGTATGAACCGGCGTTGGCTACGATTGAGAAACGGTATATTCCGAATATATTCGTCAACGATTTCATCGGTTATTTCTTCATCAATTTCGTCTGGCCTGATCGTTGCGGATAGAGCTGATGAGATTGATGAAGAAATTGATGTCAGGTTATCGTTGTGCATGAGCGGACCGTTCGGATTGAAACGTCTCGGTCCGTTTGTGCTGTCTGTATTTGACGGCACAGGTGTCGGAACGGACTGTTCCGGCGCTGACGGATGCTTCCTGACGCGGCATCGGGCTTTGGCAGAGCGTTCAATGGCACGGTCGATTTCAGGGCGAAGGATCGTGAATATAAGCAGAATTTCCCGAGGCAATGATTTGGTGGGAATAATGCTTTCTGAAATGTATTTTTCGATGGCTGATAGGGTTGCCGATTTGATTGCATCGCCATTGGTCAACAGTCCGCATGTCTCGGCCAGCCGTGCGATGATATAGCTACGGAATTTTTTTGAAATCTGACGTGGCATAGTTGCTGTGGACGGAGTGAATGGTGTCGTTTTCATTGGGAAGGGGCTTAACTTTGTTTGATGCAACAAAGTTAAGCCCCTATTATGTCGAAAAAGGTGCGATAATGCAAAAACAGGTAATAGAATTTATTTCAGATTTACGACCGTAATGCCTGCACCGCCGAAACGCACATCTTCGTCATGGAACGACTCGATACCGGGGGTGGTGGAGAGCAGTGCGCGGACGGCCTGACGTAATGCGCCTGTCCCTGTTCCGTGTAGAATCCGCACACGGGCTATGCTGAAACGAATAGCATCGTCAATGAAATAGGTAACTGCTTGAATCGCTTCGTCGGCACGCATGCCTCGCAGGTCAATTTCCTGTTTGAAGTTTAGCTGACGTTCATAACCCGAATCGATTGTCTGCATCGAGACGGTTGATTTCGCGTTGGATTTAGGCTGAGCGTTTGTAGCTGTAAGGCGGTCAAGCTTGACATTGGTTTTGAGATTGCCAAAAGCCACGATGGCATTCTTGCCGGAAATCTCAAGGACTGTTCCTACCGTTCCTGCTCCGTCGAGCTTTACGTTTGTACCGATTACGATTTCCGATTTAGCTATAGTCTGCCCGGAAGGCTTTGGCTCACTGTTGCCTTTTTTCTTCTTTGGCGCTTTTGAGAGAATGGCGTTGTTGTCACGATGGTTTCTGGCATCTTTCTCAAGGGCAAGACGTTCTTCTTTAAGCTTACGTCGTGCTTCGAGAGTGCGTTCTCGCTCGGCATTTGCCTGCTTGATGTCGGCTATGGTGCGCTCGATTGCCGCGTTTGACGAGTCGAGAATCTTCCGGGCTTCGGCGCGGGCCTCCTCGATGATGTCGCGGCGTTTGCTGCGGAGCTGTTCGGCATCTTCGGAATACTGTGCAAGCATCTGTTCGAGCTTCTTTTCCTTCTGGCGGATGGCCGTGCGCTTATTTTCCCAATAGCGTTTGTCGCGTGTGATGTCAAGAAGATAGTTGTCGAGGTTCACATATTCTTTCCCGACTATATCTTCCGCGGCAGAAATGATTTCTGACGGGAGACCGATTTTGCGTGCGATTTCGACCGCAAACGACGAACCGGGATTGCCTATCGACAGCTTGAACATCGGTTGCATAAGATGCCTGTCGTAGAGCATAGAGCCATTAATAAGTCCGGGTGTATCCTCGGCAAATTGTTTGAGTATCTGGTAGTGGGTGGTGACTATACCCCACATCTCTTTTGCATTCATTTGTTCGAGAATCGCGCGGGCGAGTGCTCCACCGATTTGCGGTTCTGTTCCTGATCCCATTTCGTCAATAAGGAATAAAGACCCTTTGCGTCCGCGCTGGAGCATGAATTTCATGCTGCGCAGGTGACTGCTGTAGGTCGACAGGTCATCCTCAAACGACTGGTCGTCGCCGATGTCGACAAACATGTCCTTGAACACTCCGAAGTGTGAGTTGTCGTAGACTGGCGGAAGTATGCCACACTGGAGCATGTATTGCAGAGTGCCGACAGTTTTAAGACAAACCGATTTACCTCCGGCGTTAGGACCTGAAATGACAAGTATGCGTTCATTTTTGTCAAGCCGGATGTCAATCGGGACAATTTCACGGTTATGTCGTTCGAGTGACAATTTCAGTACCGGATGACAGGCATGGTACCATTCCATCTCCGCGCTGTCGTGGAGATTGGGCATAGTGCCTCCGACTGCATCCGCATAGTGTGCCTTGGCGTTGATGAAGTCGAGATGGTATATTATGGATGCTCCCGTCTGCATTTCCTGAATGTGCGGACGAAGCTGGTCGGCGATGGAAGTAAGTATGCGTATAATCTCCCTGTGTTCTTCGAGCTGAAGCTCTCGGGTAAGGTTGTTGGCCTCCACAACTTCGGCCGGCTCGATAAAAAGAGTCTTGCCGGAAGCGGATTCATCGTGGACGATACCTTGTATCTTACGTTTGTTCATCGGAGGAACCGGTATCACAAGTCGTCCGTCACGTACGGCCGGAGTCGTGTCAGGTTCGAGCCAGCCCTGTGAGATTGCCGAACTTAGCACTCGACGGAGTATCGAATTGACACGGCCAGACATTCCGCGCAGCCGTGAACGGATTTCAGCCAGTGTCGGTGAGGCATTATCCTTGACAAGCCCTGAAGTAGTGTCGATGGCATGGTCGATAAGCATCCCGAGTGATGGTGGAATATATGACAGTTCCTCGGCAATATCTGTCAATACAGGGTAGGGGGTACGGCCATCTGTCTTGTGGCGGTGGAGAAATGTAGCTACAGCACCGAAACAGTCAAGCATACGGCGCACTCTCACGAGATCCTTTATTTCAAGGAATGTTCCGGGAATTTTTATGACAGCAAGGTTTCGGTCGATGTCACTCACTCCTTCGAGCGGGACAGTCTCGTCGCTATGGTTAGCGGAAAGCATCTCGTTGACAGCAGTGAGTGCCGTGCGTATGGCATTAAAGTCGGCGAGAAAAGCCATTTCTTCGCAGCGTGTACGTGATCCTTCACAGTGGCAACGAGCGGATATTTCGGTTCTGACTCCGCTAAATCCTATTTTCTCTTCAATTCGTTCGGGGTAAATCATACTGCAAAATTATGAAAAAATCGGCAATAGTTGAAACTAAACAGTATATAAGAATCTTTAAATATACAATAGGGATTTTATTGTTTGAGAGCTGGATTATTAACCATCTGATAATAAGAAAACTTTCCAGACAGTCAAATGGTTATATCATTAAATATCTTTTAAATAGACAACCATAAATTTCCAATTATGAAACCTAAGGCATTAATCTCGGGAATAGCTTCATTGGCTATCCTGTTTGGGGCTGCCGACGCAGTGGCCCAGATTCTGGTTGGTAATGGCGGTAATCCCGGTATTGCAATTTCGGGTTCTGCAAACTATGCTCAACTGCCAAAAAAGGCTCAGGCATTCATTGAAAAGCATTTCAAGGATGCCGGTGTGATGAAATGTGAAAAATATTTCGCCAAAGGCAAATATGAGGTTGAATTGCGCAATGGCGTCGATCTTGAATTCAACACAAAGGGTGATTTGATCGAAGTCGATGCTCCTGACAACACTGTCCTCCCGATTGCAGTAGTCAAGGATGTGATGCCACGAAAGGCATACGGGCGACTTGAAAAAGATGGTTTGGCCGGCATGGTTGAAACAATCGAGTTAAACCGTGGCAAGGTTTACGAAGTTGATCTTAATATTGCCGGACCTGACACGTATGTCTTTGATGTAGATGGTGTATTTCTTGCTATCGAAGATTAGATTATAGCGACAACAGCACGGCTCGCTTGTGAGCAAGAATGACAGATGGAATACACATGTGCTATGCGATATTCCGTCTGTCATTCTGGTTTATAGGCTTCTTGTAGTATATCGGTGAAATCATAGTTACGATTTTGTGTAAAAAAGATTGATAATTTTTAAGGATAATCCATTGGTTTTTTATCTTTGCAATATTAACCTTGAAAAATATGAATCTTATGAAAAAGTATCTGTTTCCGTTGTTATGCGTGCTGATTTTTACATGCTCATGCCAGACTTCATCATCAATCGGAAGCAATCCTGTAGCAGACGGGCAGGAAATGATGTATCAGGCTATGACCTGTCTGAAAGATGGCAAGCCAGACAAAGCTAATGAAATTTTAGGTAAGTATCTGGATTGCTATGTCGATGCCGACAGTTTGAAAAAGTCAGAATTCTGCAAGGCATCGACAGAAAGTTACTGGTATGAAATGATGAGACTCGATAGTGACGAATGGAAACCATTTTTAGAAAAGATGAGACCGGTGATGCAATGGTATATGGAATCTGGCGAATCGATGTCTTCAATTCCCAATTTCAACAGGCTAAGAGACATGCAGGGCGAAGAGCTTGGAAGAGACAGATGATTTTTCCCGGTGTGGAATGACTAATACTGTTAACGATCAATCATAAATAATAACGATCAATCATAAATAATAAGGATGGAATATAGACGATGTGGCAGCAGCGGGATTCTGCTTCCTGAAATCTCACTCGGATTATGGCATAATTTCGGAGATGTCGATAGTTTTGACGAATCGCGGAGGATGATTCTGTTTGCTTTTGAAAATGGAATCTGCCATTTTGACCTTGCAAATAATTACGGACCTCCGCCCGGAGCAGCCGAAATAAATTTTGGAAAGATTCTCAAACATGACCTGTCGGCTCACCGCGATGAAATGTTTATTGCGTCAAAAGCCGGGCATCGGATGTGGCCCGGTGTATATGGTGACGGATCTTCACGTAAGAATCTGATTGCTTCGTGCGACGCAAGTCTGTGGAGAACCGGGCTTGAATACTTCGATGTGTTCTATAGCCACCGTTACGATGGAGTTACTCCTGTCGAGGAAACGATGCAGGCTTTGATTGACATTGTGAGAAGCGGAAAGGCTCTATATGCAGGAATTTCGAAATATCCGCCGGAAGAACAGAAGATGGCATATAAAATACTTCGCGAGGCCAAAGTTCCTTGTCTTGTCAGCCAATATCGCGCATCGATGTTTGACACGAAATCCATTAACCTGAATTTCGGCATAGCCGATGAAAACGGAAGTGGAATCGTCTGCTTTTCTCCATTGGCTCAAGGGCTTCTTACCGATAAATATCTTGAAGGTATTCCGGCTGGAAGCCGTGTCGCACGCGAGTCCGGGTTTCTTCAGATGTCACAGGTCAGCCCTGAGAGGGTCGAAGCCGCGCGCCGTCTCAACGAAATCGCCGGCCGTAGAGGTGAATCTCTTGCCGGAATGGCCATAAACTGGCTGCTGGCCGACAGGCGTGTCACTTCTGTGATAGTCGGCGCTTCATCGGTTGAACAGCTTAAAGCCAACATTGGGTCATTGAATCAAAAAGGTTTCACGTCAGAAGAACTGGATTGCATCAGCCGAATTGCATCGCAGCCCGGAGTGCAATTCTGAAACTTTTGAGGTGGATTTATGTCGGATTGTGAAGCCTGATAACATTTTTAACGATAATCTTTAGAGTATTTAACCATATTTACCGCTGATATGCTTGTTATTAAATAACCCATAGGTCTCAACTATGTATAACTCAAAGCTATCGCTTATGGAAACAAAAAAAGATTATCAGAATAGGTTGCCGGAGCATCCGGAACCTTTGGAATTGGGCGCTTACGAGGAAAAAGCGACCCCGATTCCTCCGGTGGAAGAGCCTCAGATGGCTCATACCGCTATTGACAGACACAACCGCCGTGGAGGGGGCTTTTTGGGATGGGCTTGGCTCACAGTCCTCGCCATAGGCGTTCTGGTCGGATCTATCTATTGGTTCTCGGACCATGATAAAGATACAGACAGCCTATATGCGTCGCAAAATCTTCAGGGAGCTTCCGTTTATGGTAAAGCCGATGCCTCAGACATTCAGCAGGGACAGCCTATGGCTGTAAAAACATCGCTTTCAACCACTGATGTGACAAAAACCGATGCTTCGGCAGTGCCTCACGATGTGGTCTATCTCTTCCCGCTTGACGGTTCGGAGATTCCAGACGATGCAACCCTCAATGATCTTGCCAAAAAGGTAGCTGCAAGCGGAGCATATGTTTCTGTTGTAGCCTATACTGACGAGAGCGGAAATGCTGAATACAATCAACGTCTGAGCGAACGACGGGCAAAACGTGTCGGTGAATATCTTATAGCCCACGGAGTTCCCCGTGATCATGTGAGAACAAAGGGTATGGGACAGACTCATGCTTATCCGTCAGCAGTACAGGACCGCAGGGCTGAGATTCATGTCAACGTCTGAATTTGTGATTCATATAAATCTTAACACGGTCGTGCCATCCGAGAATTGGCATGACCGTGTTATTTTATATCAGGATTTTCATTAATTTTGCAGATACTTTCTTCGATGATTCGATACGATTGAATCATCTGCCAATGCTACAACAAATTTAACTCTATCCGGTTATGGCGGATAAATTCTGTGATAAAGTCAGAAAATTCATAGCTGACAATTATCTCGTCAGTTCACACGGCGACAAAATAATTGTCGGACTTAGTGGCGGTGCCGATTCAGTGGCACTGCTTTCTGTCATGCTTGAACTTGGATATGAGTGTGTGGCCGCGCACTGTAATTTTCATCTTCGTGGCGATGAAAGCATGCGTGATGAAAATTTCTGCCGAGAACTCTGTCATGGATTATCGGTCGAATTGCTCACGGTGGATTTCGACGTGAATGCACGATGCAAACAGACTGGTGAGTCGGTCGAAATGGCGTGCCGCGGATTGCGCTACGACTGGTGGAACGGTCTTCTCAATAAAGGTATCGGCAATCTTATTGCTGTGGGTCATCACAGAGAAGACAATGTTGAAACTTTCTTTCTCAATCTTCTGCGTGGGAGCGGTCTTGTCGGGTTAAAAGGCATGCAGCCCCGTTCGTTCAATATAATCAGGCCACTCCTTGACACGACCAAAAGTGATATTGTCGACTATCTTGATTCGCGTGGCCTCGGTTATGTCACCGATTCGACCAACTCATCCAATGAGTTCAAGCGTAACCGGCTGCGCAATATTGTGATTCCCGGATTCGAAAAGGAATTTCCCGGAGCTATGGATGCTATTGCGACCAGTATATCGTATCTCTACGATAATTATAAACTGTATTCTGACTATCGGTCTGAATTGCGGCGAAAATATGTCGGTTCTGATGGAATAGTGCATCTAAGCGAAATCGTCACGTCGGAAAAGAATGCGAGAATGGTGCTTTTCGAGATTCTATCCAATGCCGGAGTAAATATGACGCAGGTCGATAATATTCTTTCATCGTTCAACGGTCACGGAGCATGCAATGTATCAGGAAAGTTGTTTCATACACCGAATGTCAGCTACCTGCTAAACCGTGGACAGCTTATCCCTGTCGACAGCTCCGAAGATGAATTTTGCGAACCTGTCGATATTTTAAATGCTCCATTCCAATTGGAACGGTTGACATCTGAAGCTTTCGACAGGCTAAAGACAAACAAGTCTCTGCGTCGGGATGCGATTTATCTTGATAGCCGGGTGCTTGACGGAAATCCTGTATTCGAACTCAGATCGTGGCGGAAGGGTGACAGGTTTACGCCTTTTGGCATGAATGGGAGCAAACTGGTCAGCGACTTGCTGTCGGACAAAAAAATGTCATTGGCTGACAAACGGAAAGTCCGAATCCTTACACGCAATGGAGACATATTATGGGTCGTCGAACTTCGTGCGGCAAACCTGTATAGTGTCGGTAAAAATACTGCGGAAATCCTTTGCCTGACATATAATCCTGTCATCTCTGATAAACAAAACTGAACATGACTGAACTGCTCATAAAAAATATGGTGTGTCAGCATTGCAAACAGGCTGTAGAAAAACACCTTTCAGATTTAGGATATACAATTATCAAAGTCGAACTGGGAAAAGCCGTCATTAGTGAAAACATTGACAGCCGTCAACTCGAAGAACTTGATCAATCGCTGCGTGAACTTGGATTCGAGCTGCTCACTGATCCCGAGACTCGGCTGATAGAAAGAACCAAGCATCTGGTCATGCGTCATATCCGGGAGGAAGAGGGACACCACCACAATCTATCAGATTGTATAGAGCGGAATCTCAATGTCAGCTACGACACTGTAAGCCGTATATTCTCACAACGCGAGGGACGCACTCTTGAAAAGTATCATATCGCTCAAAAAATAGAGAGAGTAAAGGAACTTCTGCAGCATGACGAATATACTCTCTCCGAGATAGCCTACATGGTTGACTATTCAAGTGTGGCACATCTATCACGGCAGTTTAAATCGGTCACAGGTATGACACCGACCGAATATCTTCGCGGTCCGCGTGAAAGGAAAGACCTGAATGACATATAAACGGAGACGTGTGTACGCAAAAAAATTATATAAACAAATCCCATAATCGTATAACAGTCAAAGGACGGTGAGATTGTAATTTTGCATAGAAATTAAAGCAATTGAAGATTGTAAAATTTTTATACAAAATGAATATCTCACATTTTTTCTATTCTCTTTTCTCCATAGTAAACGAGATGTCGCCCTATATACTACTGGGCTTCATCATAGCCGGATTCCTGCACGTATTTGTCAAACCTCAGATGATGGCACGCCATCTTGCCGGGGGAGGAACCATGCCGGTAGTGAAGGCCGCTCTGCTCGGTATACCATTGCCGTTATGTTCTTGCGGTGTCCTTCCAACAGCTGTATCGCTTCGCAGACAGGGCGCATCGAAAGGAGCGGTAACATCATTCCTTATAGCCACTCCGCAGACCGGTGTCGACAGCATAGCTGCAACATATTCCTTGTTGGGACTGCCATTCGCTTTATTACGCCCTGTAGGCGCACTTCTCGGAGCAATGCTCGGTGGTGTCGGTGTGCAGAAATTTGATAAGTCAGACGAAGATGTTCCACAGGCATGTAATCTTGCGGCATGCAGTGACAGAGAGATGTCAGAATCTCACGTGCCGTTCAGCCGTAAATGTACTGAGGCATTGCGTTACGGACTGGTTGATATGGTCGGAAATGTCGGCAAATGGCTTGTCATAGGATTGGTGATTGCCGCTCTGATAACAGTCCTCGTCCCTGACGAACTTTTCCTTGGATTAGCGGATTATCCATTGCTTGCGATGCTGATGATGGTTGTGGTTTCTGTCCCGATGTATGTATGTGCGACTGGATCAATTCCTATCGCTCTGTCGCTAATTGCCAAGGGGCTTACTCCCGGAGTCGGGTTTGTATTGCTTATGGCAGGGCCTGCCGCCAATTTTGCCTCGATGATGATTTTATCGAAATCAATCGGACGACGCAGCACTTTGATTTATGCAGGTTCTGTGATCGTGACATCGCTTGTATTCGGACTGATGATTGACTATCTTCTTCCACGCGAATGGTTCATGCCTGCCATAACCGGCCATGTGGCTTCCTGCCATGAAGAATTCGGATTGTTTGAAACTCTATGCAGTGTAGTCTTGCTCGGACTTTTGGCCTATACTGCAATCAAATCAAACAGATCTCACCACAGTCATGAATATTTATCTGAATCGGAAATTAAAAACAGTGAAAATTATATGAAACAGGTATTTAATATCGAAGGCATGGAATGTGCCCATTGCGCCGGAGTAGTGCGTAAAGCAGTCTCGGCAATCGAAGGAATTGAAAATGTATCGGTCGACCATACAGCCGGAACACTGATTGTCGAAGGTAATTTTACCTCTGATAAAATAAAGGATGTGGTCTATGCAGCCGGATTTGCAGTGAAGGGCTAATCATAAAGTGCATAATTCTAAATGACATAAACGACAGACTTACATCGGCCTAAATTCGGGCTAAAACAAGTCTGTCGTTTATGTCATTTTACACTCTGCATAATGCAGAGAAGAATCTTTATGGCTCTTTCTTGCTATTTTTGGGGCTTGGCGAGCAGAAGCTCGTAGATATTCATGGCTTGTTCCTGTCTGAGACTTCTGACGGTGAATGTGGTTCCTGTTGTTGAAATGGAGAGCGAAACACGGCCTGTAAATCGCGACAAGGGAGTCCGGGTAACTCTCACGACCTCAATGTTGTCATATTTCAGATAATTCTTTGTCTCGGCGAAGCATCCGTTGTTGACAATGAGATACGACTCTTTAAGAGTGATATGGCTGTGACGCATTGTCAAGATTCCTTTGGGTATGCCAGCCAACAAGTATGTGGCAGGAAGGATGGTCCAGACGTATAGCCCGAAATGCCAAAGCACCGCTATGGCTACGGAGGAGAGAAGCACATCGGATAACAATGAGCGTGATATTACTCCTTTGCCGGATTTCGCAGTGGCGATGTCTGCCTCCTGACCGTAGTCCTGTCCGAGCCACCAGCTGAGGAAAAAGTCGTAATGGTCACGTCCGTAAATCTTCAGGTTATCATCCTCTTTCTTTGCGCTTGAGTTCAGTGCCTGTCTCAGAGCGATGGTGGAAAGACCGAATCGCTTTTCGAAATAATTAAGTTTGATCCAGACCGTACATATCTTATCGCGGGTGAAACGGCTGCTAAGGCGAGAGAATAGCCCGTGACTGAAAGTAAGCATTTTGCTGTTGTAGGTAAGCGAAAGATTGTAGTATCGCAGAAGCACCTTTCCAAGCCACAGCACAAGCGACACTATGTATGTACATGCCATAATCAAGGCTACGCCTGTCACTGACAAGGCGAATTGGTCGAAATGCGATTTGATATAGCCCTCGATTAACTCAATGCTGTTTTCAGAAAAGTCCGACAGAGTGTTGAAAATGACAGATACAAATCCACCCAATATCACCATCCCTTTCAAATGGTTCTGACACAGCGCGTCAAACACAAGGTCCTTGTTGCTGAATTCTATGAAGGATGATGGATTGTAGGCAGGCGGCATGTTGGAGACAGCGGACTGCGTAAGTTCTTGTCGCTCAATCCGGGTAAGCAAGCTTTGCCAGTCTGACTCGCTGAGAACGAGTTCTATTTCCTCTTCCTTGGCTGCAAGCGTATCGAAAAGAACGCCTCTGAGGTCGAAGAGTCGATAGAGAAGACCCTGTCGGGTGCGCAACGTGTGTATGCGGCTAAGAGGAATTGTGGTGGTGGCACGGCTGATCAGGTTGTGACGATAGATGAGATTACCGTCTTCGACATGAAATTTCATCTGAAAAATTGCCAGTGAAGCAAGAATCAGCGCAAAAATAGTAGTACACCCGACTATGGCTGCAATCTTCAGGATGGTTTTGGTTAAGTCTCCGTCTGATTGAAATAGCGTGTATGCCATGTAGATGATCGAGGCGTTAAAGGTAAGTCTGAAGAACTTCAGAAAATAGATGACGAACGCGCCGAAGCCCATCCTTTGAGGAACGGAGAAGTCAGTCATGATTATTATTCAGCCTTTGTGTTATGACATTCTTGATTGCATCGGCCTTTTCCTTGGTGAGACCTTGGATGGCAAGCGACGACAAAACTTGTGCCCCGTTGACTATATCTATTGCGGATAGACCGAAATACTTTGACACGGGGTTCTGCTTAATGCTGACCTGTTGTATTTTGGAGAACGGCACTGTTGTAATTTTTGGAAATATCACTCCTCCACGATATGTGATGTCATGCTCGCGGAGTGCATATCCCTTAAATTTATATGCTTTCCTGAGTATTTTAAGATTGATGATGAACGATACAGTAATCACTATTTCGGCAGCGATGCACCACCAATAGGTGTCGACAAGGAGCAGCAGCAACGCTAGGACAGCCAACAGAGAGTATGCGATTACCGCACTTACAATCTGCACCGACCTGAATCTCGGATTCACCGGCTCGTAATGAAGCTCATCAATAGGTCTGTTAATTTGGTCTCTATCCGGGGATTGCTCATACATATTAATCAACGTTTCTATTTGAAATTTTTAATCTCTTGCAGTGTCGCATACTGCAAAGAAATGGGAAATCAATTGCAGTATGCGTTATTCCTCTGTATTGGACTCTTTGAGAGTAGAAGCGGCGAGCTGCTTCGAGGCTTTCACACCGAGTTTCTGGAGATTGAGTGCGCGGTTGACGAGATTGCCTGTGCCAGTTGTGAGTTTGGTCATGGCATCGTCGTAGGCTTTGCGCGTAGATCCGATGGCTTTCTCAATGCGTTCCATGTCTTTTGTAAAGTCTGCGAACTTGTCATACATCTTACCGGCTTCTTCAGCGATGGTGATTGCATTTTTCGTATGGCGGTCACGACTCCAGAGCTGCGCTATGAGTTTAAGCCCGGAAACGAGATGTGTAGGGGATACGATGAGTACCTGACGGTCATAAGCCTCCTGCCACAATGACGGATCAAGACGCATCGCTGCAATATAGGCAGGTTCATTCGGAATAAACATCATGACGAAATCAAGTTTTGCATCTCCTACATATTCCTGATAGCGTTTGCGGGCAAGTTCGTCAATATGCTTCTTGACGGAACGGACGTGGCGCATGGCCGCACCGTCGCGAATCTCCTCGTTGTCAGCGTTGGCATAATCGACAAATGCAGTTAATGAGACTTTTGAGTCAATCACTACGAAACGTCCGTCGGGATATTTAACTACGACATCCGGACGCAACATAGTTCCGTCCTCATTACGCAGCACATTGCCGTCACTGTCGGTTGTCGCCTGCGTGAAATATTCTACACCTTTTTGCAATCCGGAATTTTCAAGTATTGATTCGAGCACCATTTCGCCCCAGTCGCCCTGCACCTTGCTGTCGCCACGAAGAGCCTCAGAGAGTTCACGGGCCTGCCGCGAGATAGACTGGTTCAGATCGACAAGTTCCTTGATTCGTTCTGACAATGAGAAACGCTCACGGGCTTCATTGTTGTAGGTGTCTGAGACTGTTTTGCGGAATTCGTCGATATTCATTCGCAACGGGGCAAGAATCTCGCTGAGTCGTTCCTCATTCTGGGTCTTAAGGTCTGCGGTGTTCTGACGCAGGATATCGTTAGCCAGATTTTTGAAACGGCTTTCGAGCAACGCCTCTTGTTCTCTGCGTTTTTCCTCCTGCTTTATGGCCTCATCTTCTCTCCGGCTGATTTCCTTATCGAGAAGCTCAAGGCGCGTATGTAGAGATGAATTCTCTTCGCGCGATGAAGCCAGCTGGTCTGTTGAGATGTTCAGCCGTTCTGTAAGGCTGTCGCAGTTCTTACGTGATTCTGTAAGGCTAGCCGTGAGTGAGGCTATAGAGCTCTGCACTTCAGCACGTGCTTTTTCCGACTCCAGTTGCAGACGCATATTCTCTGCGTTGAGTTCATTAATTTTCAGCAACGATTTACGTAAATATAAGAATTCGATAGCTGCAATGACCGTCATGGCCAATGCAAAAACAATTGAGATTACCATGTGAAATCAGGAGGGGATAGAACGGTCAATTAATTAGCCACAATATTTCCAAGCGCCGGAATTTCTACAGGGGCAAAAGTATATGCCCGTGCAAACTGGCGGATTTTAGCGAGCGTGATTTTTTTCGGACGCTGCTTTGTTTCGGCGATAACGTGAGTAAACGTGGATTCAGGAGTAAAATTTTTATTCATAGGCATACGAAAAATAATACCGAAAAATAATACCGAAATATAATGTGTCGCAATGGAAGGTGCTTGTTTTATCTCATTAACGCTTGCCACGGGCGCTTTATTGTCATGGGTTTTAATTCTAAATATTTTTACTGATTTTTTTGATGTTTCGTTTGTATTTATACAAAATTTATTACTTTTGCAGTGACCGGAAATCTTTCAGGTCAAGTTAACCATACATCTATTTATCAATATGGACTTAGTCATAATAAATGACTTGCACCCACGCAAGCTTGCTTTCTATCTTGCAGAGGAGGAATATCTGGCTCGACGTTATCCTGACAGGGATTTTTTCTTTGCATGGCAGGTAAATCCCTCTGTCATCATCGGTAGAAACCAGTTGCTCGAAAAAGAGATTAACGTGGACTATTGCCATGACAACGGTGTGGAAATTTTCCGTCGAAAAAGTGGCGGAGGGGCTGTGCTCGCCGACATGAATAACATCATGTTCTCCTATGTGACATCATCTGATGATGTCTGTAGCACTTTCAGCGAATATACTTCGATGGTAGCGACCGCTCTCAGGAATCTTGGGCTTGATGCTTCCGATAATTCTCGAAATGACATACTGATAGGTGACCGCAAAGTGTCGGGCAATGCCTATTATCACCTTCCGGGACGAAGCATAGTACATGGGACAATGCTCTATGATTATGACCCTGTTCTGATGTCAAATACTCTCCGGCCATCTAAAACAAAACTTGCGTCACACGGTGTTCAGTCAACCCGAAGCAGAGTGACTACCATAAAAGAACATTTACCTGATCTTTCTATTTCCGATTTCCTTGACCATATACTGAAAACAGTGGCCAGCAACGGAAATACTCTTGTCCTTACTGATGACGACATCCGGGCCATTGAAAAAATCGAACAGGAATACTATGTTCCGACATGGCTCGCAGGTAAAAATCCAAGAGGAACTGTAGAGCACAGCGAGAGGATGGACGTAATAGGGGAGATAAACGTTAATATGTCGGTGTCTAAGGGTCTTATTGAAACAATTGTTCTCACCGGTGACTTTTTGGAAAATTCCGAAGCGGAAGCTGCTATATCGAAAGCTCTTGTCGGGATAGCCTATGAAAGAGAGCCTGTAAGGGCCGCACTCAGGGAGATAGATCTCAACGCTCTTATCCCCGGAATGACAATCGACAAATTCGTCACTCTGATTTTCTGAAATTTAGATATAAATCAAAGATAAATAACAACCTTAAAATACTAATCCGCAAATGGAAGAATTAAGAAAAACATGCCTTCATGACAAACATGTCAGTCTTGGCGCTCAAATGAGCCCGTTTGGAGGTTTCGACATGCCAATCCAGTATTCCGGTATTGTCGAAGAACACAACGCCGTCCGTAAGGCCTGCGGTGTTTTTGATGTCTCTCACATGGGCGAAGTGACCGTTACAGGTGCGGAGGCCGAGAAATTCGTAAATTATATTTTCTCAAATGACGTCGCCCCGCTTGACAAAGGTGGTATCCTGTATGGAATGATGCTGAATCACGAGGGTGGAGTCGTTGATGATCTCCTTGTCTATAAACGTGGAGAAAACAGTTTCCTCCTTGTTATAAATGCCTCGAACATAGCCAAGGATGTGGCATGGATTGAGGAACAGGCCAAGGCTTTTGATGCCAATGTTGAAAATGTAAGCGATACGACAGGCGAAATTGCCGTGCAAGGGCCAGAGGCTGAAGCGGCGCTTGAAAACATATTGGACATTCCATGCAAGGAACTCTCATTTTATACTTTTAAAGAACTTGACTATAATGGTTCTCCCATGATTGTCAGTCGTACCGGTTATACAGGCGAAGACGGATTTGAAATCTATACCGATCATGAGACAACCCGAAAGCTATGGGATAAACTCATTGATTCAGGCAAGGTTACTCCTTGTGGCCTCGGCTGCCGTGATACTCTTCGTTTTGAAGTAGGACTGCCTCTATATGGCGATGAGCTTGCTGACGATATAACACCTGTCGAGGCATGTCTGTCTATGTTTGTCAAGCTTGATAAACCTGAATTTATCGGACGTGATGTCATCGCACGTCAGAAGGCTGAAGGAGCTCCACGTAAACTTGTTGGACTGGAACTGTTGGATCGCGCTATTCCACGCCACGGCTATGAAGTGCTCAATGCTGATGACGAAGTGATAGGCTATGTCACAACCGGCTATCGTGGAATTTCGGTTGACAAGAGTATTGCTGCCGCATTGATTGAAACAAAGTATGCCGTCAAGGACAATGAACTTAAAGTACGCATCCGCCGCAAAACTTTCCCGGCAAAAGTCGTAGCTAAAAAGTTCTATAAGAAATCATATAAAAAATAATCCCAAATACAGAATAAATTATTTTCCCACTTCTTAAAACTACAATTATGAGCAAGACATATTATTCTCCTACCCACGAATATGTAACGGTTGACGGTAACATCGGTTATATCGGCATCAGCGATTACGCACAGCATGCACTTGGAAATGTCGTTTATGTCGACATGCCGGAGCAAGGCGATGACCTTGAAGCAGGCGAGGAATTCGGCGCAGTGGAAAGTGTCAAGGCTGCCAGCGACCTGTTTGCCCCGGTAAGCGGTGCTGTTATTGAGTCAAACGAACAGCTAATTGACAACCCGCGTCTTATCAACGAGGATGCAATGGCCAACTGGATTGTCAAAATTGAGCTGACTGACCCGTCTGAACTTGAAAATCTTATGGACGAAGAAGCTTATCGCGCACACTGCGAAGCTGAAAAGCACTGATTGCATTTTGTATCGGTTAAGAAAAATTCTGTCTTACAATTTACGAACTATCATAAAGTGACCCACAGATATTTCCCCCATACTCCCGAGGATATCGCTGCAATGCTCGAACGCTGTAATATGAAGAGCCTCGACGAGCTTTACAGCGATGTCCCTGAAAGTCTGAAACTGAAGCGCGATTATGACCTTCAGCCTCAGATGAGCGAAAAAGAGGTCCGCGATTTTTTTGAGGAACTTGCAGTCCGAAACCAGCCTTTGACATGCTTTGCCGGCGCGGGCTTCTACGACCATTATACACCTGCCGTCGTCCAGTCACTCGCATCGCGCTCTGAATTTCTGACTGCCTATACTCCATATCAGCCGGAAATTTCACAAGGCACACTGCAATACATCTTCGAATACCAGTCAATGATGACACAGCTGACAGGTATGGAAGTTTCGAATGCCTCGATGTATGACGGCACGACTGCAGTGGCCGAAGCAATGCTGATGGCGATAAGCCACGCACGCAAAAGAAACCGTGTGCTCGTTTCGGCGACACTCAATCCGATTTACCGCGAAGTCATAGACACATACGCACGTTACCACGGAGTCCGTGTGGATACTATCGCAGAAAAGGATGGTGTCACCGACCTCGATACCATGCGAGAAATGCTTGCCGATGGTGATGTGGCCGGAGTGATTGTCGCAACTCCGAATTTCTATGGAATCCTTGAAGACTACACAGGTGTTGCCGACATGGTTCACGCAGCCAAAGCTCTGCTCATCATGACCGCTCCCGCTTCAACACTCGGTGTCATACGTACTCCCGGAGAATGGGGTGCTGACATTGCCGCAGGTGAGGCTCAGTCTCTTGGCATGCCCCTTAATTTCGGAGGTCCTTATCTGGGTTACATCTGTTGCAGCAAGGCTCTCATCCGCAAACTACCCGGCCGTATAGTCGGAGCTACAACCGATGCTGACGGACAGCGCGTGTTTGTGCTCACACTTCAGGCCCGCGAGCAGCATATCCGTCGTGACAAAGCCACATCCAATATCTGCTCGAACCAAGGTCTGATGGCGCTCTATGTGGCCATGTATCTTTCTCTGATGGGTGCAAAAGGTTTGCGTGAAGTCAACGAACTGTCGGCTGCCGGTGCGCACTATCTCGCATCCCGGCTTGTCGAGACGGGAGCATTTGAGCTCAAATATCCCGACAGACCGTTCCTAAATGAATTTGTGGTGCGTTTCAAGGGAGAGGTCAAACTCGCTGATTTTGTAGAGGTATGTAATTCCTGCGGTTGTCTGCCCGGAGTGATGATATCGGAAGACGAACTTCTTGTCTGCGTTACCGAAACACGTACAAAGGAAGAAATCGACCGCTATGTCTGGCGCGCTGAAACTTTCTCAAAAGCGACCGTTCCTGCGATGAACGGTGGTGTTGCAGCTAATGAAATGTCAAACTGATGATGTCCCGAAACCATGAATAAGAAATATTACGGAAAAGTAATTTTTGAGCTCTCACGTCCGGGACGTCAGGGCTATAGTCTGCCGTCAAACGGTTGTGACGACGTGCTTCCCACACTCCCTGCCGGACTGTTGCGCCAAAACGCTCCGCAGCTTCCGGAAGTAGACGAACTGACAGCAGTCAGACACTACAACAACATGTCGACCAATAATTTTGGCGTTGACACCGGATTCTATCCTCTTGGTTCATGCACCATGAAGTATAATCCGAAGATCAACGAGGAAATGGCTTCTCTTCCGGCTTTCACGTCGCTTCATCCTTTCCAGCCGTCAGCGACTGTACAAGGTGCGCTCGAAGCCTACTACACCTTACAGCGGATGCTGTGTGAAATAGGCGGTATGGCCGAATTTACCCTCAATCCCTATGCCGGTGCACACGGAGAACTGACAGGCCTGATGGTCATACGTGCCTATCATGAAAGCCGTGGAGACACGAAGCGTACAAAAGTGATAGTCCCAGATTCAGCTCACGGAACTAACCCCGCATCAGCTGCTGTAGCCGGACTCAAGGTTGTCGAAGTCAAGAGTCTGCCGGACGGCACTGTCGATGTCAATGCTCTCCGCCCGTTGCTTGACGACACTATTGCTGCTGTAATGATGACCAATCCCAATACAGTCGGGATTTTCGAACATAATATACCGGAAATAGCCGAGATAGTCCACGCCTGTGGCGCACTTCTCTATTATGATGGTGCAAATCTCAACCCGCTCCTCGGAGTGGCACGTCCGGGGGACATGGGATTTGATGTGATGCACATCAACCTTCACAAGACCTTCTCCACACCTCATGGCGGAGGCGGTCCGGGTGCAGGGCCTGTCGGAGTACGTGCAGGGCTCGAACAGTTCCTGCCAAATCCCCGTGTCGTAAAACACAGCGGTGACGACGATCCACTTTTCCATCTTGATTTCGGCACAGAGAAAGCCCCACACGCGCTCGGGCGCATATCATCGTGGCTCGGAAATTTCGCAGTCGAACTGCGTGCGCTTGCCTACATCCTTTCACTCGGCAGCGACGGTCTGAAACTTGCCGGCACACTCGCGACATTAAATGCGAATTATGTCAAGGAATCATTGCGCGACCTTTATGCTCTGCCGATTGACCGTGTGTGCAAACATGAGTTTGTGTTCGACGGACTTGCCGATAAATCGACCGGGGTCACCACTCTGAATGTGGCCAAGCGTCTTCTTGATCATGGCTTCCATGCACCGACCATCTATTTCCCGCTTCTATTCCATGAATCTCTCATGATAGAGCCTACGGAAACGGAAAGCAAGGAGACTCTTGATGAGTTCATCGCGGTTATGCGCGACATAGCCCGTGAAGCAGCAGAAGATCCCGAAACGGTTAAGAACGCTCCACTTGAGACTCCAATCCGAAAGCCAGACGACACTGCCGCCGCTCTTAATCCTGTGGTTACTTTTGCCGAACTTGACTGACAGATACAGAAATCACTGTTCTATACCAAATCCAACGATATGGAAAAGTCTGATCTAATAATTATCGGAGCTGGCCCCGGCGGTTATGAAACAGCCGTCGAGGCCGTAGCTCTCGGTAAAAGCGTGACTCTTATCGAGCGTGATAAATTTGGGGGGACATGTCTCAACCGTGGTTGTATTCCGACGAAGGCTTTATGCCGTACCGCCCAAATCGCCCTTGATTTTGCAGAAGCCCGTAACTATGGTTTCGCTGAGACAACTGCATCGCTCGATTTTCCGGCAGTCATGCAGCGTAAAGACCGGGTTGTAGCAGAGCTTCGCGAAGGAGTGGCCACATTGCTTAAGGATGTCAATGTAGTCAATGGTGAGGCTCGTTTCATTTCACCGTCAGTCATCGATGTGAACGGCACTGAATATACAGCACCGACAATCATCATCGCTACAGGCTCCGCGCCCACCTTATTACCGATAGATGGAAAAGAACTGGCGATGACCAGCGATGAAATTCTTTCGCTTGAAACGCTCCCTGAATCAATGTGCATTATTGGGGGGGGGGTTATCGGTATGGAATTTGCCTCAATATTCTCTGCATTAGGTGTCGAAGTGACAGTTGTCGAGTATTGCAAGGAGATTCTTCCTCCTTTCGATGCAGAAATTGCCAAACGTCTGCGCATGTCTCTCAAAAAACGAGGGATAAACATTATCACCGGTGCAGAAGTAAAATCAATCGAAGCCGGCCCGACCGTAAATTACATTGTCAAGGAGAAAGAGAAGTCAATCGCTTCTGAAGTTGTCCTGATGGCTGTCGGACGTAGGCCGGTAGTACCCGATGGGCTTGTTGAACTTGGAGTGAAGTTCAATCGTAATGCCATTGCTGTCAACGATGATATGTCTGTTATGTTTGATGAAGGGCAAGAGCCGTCAGATGTCAGGCTTTATGCCATAGGAGATGTCAACGGACGTTGCATGCTCGCTCACGCAGCCACAATGCAAGGGAAAGTCGTCCTCGGACTTCGCGAACTGACTGATGTGATTCCTTCGGCTGTCTTCACTGTGCCTGAATGTGCGATGGTGGGTCTCACTGAGGAAAAATGTCTTGAGCTTGGGCGCGACATAAAAGTCGGGAAAGCGACATTCAGAGCCAACGGAAAAGCATTGGCAATGGGTGAGCCCGACGGTCTGGTCAAAATCATATCTGATGCAAAAACCGGCGAACTGCTCGGATGTCATATCTGTGGTGCTCATGCCGCAGATCTCGTTCAGGAAATCGCAACCTCAATGCAGGCGCGACTCGGTGTCTCAGCTATCAGTTCCGCAGTCCATGCCCATCCGACCTTAGGAGAAGTGGTTATGGCCGCAGCAATGTGATACCGGGGCTTACACGGGAAAATGCCTACGCTATCTGTCGATATAATTAGTACGGGTAGCGTAGGCTTATATCTATAGCTTAACTGTCAAGATGAAAAATCTCAAAGATATGACATTGGATGAACTGTGGCAATTGTTTCCCATAGTTCTCGTTCCTAATAACCCATGCTGGAAAGAGTGGGCCGATGATGAAATAGATCAACTTAAAAGACTTTTATCAGATTGTTCACCAGTAATCCATCATATAGGAAGTACGGCAATCCCTGATATCAAGGCAAAGCCGATTGTTGATATTCTGGTGGAAATCACACATAATGAAAATCTGTCACGCCTTAGGAATACAATGGAAAATGCAGGCTATATCTGCATGTCGTCGTCATCAAGCAGACTGAGTTTTAATAAGGGTTACACATCTGCAGGGTATGCCGAACGCGTATTTCATATACACATTCATCTGAAAGGTGACAATGACGAAATTATTTTTCGTGACTATCTGAGAGAGAATCCGGATGTAGCTCATGAATATGAATTGCTTAAAATGTCTCTTTTGCCACAATACAGTCATGACAGGGACAAGTATACCGAAGCCAAGACTGAATTTGTAAGACGTGTTACCGCTCTTGCTAAAGATGCCAGTAATGAAAATTTCGCAATTATTGAAATATCACAAAAATTTTGTAACCGGCTGTTAATTTGCTTGGTTGCAATCTTCTTTTTATGCGTTCCTCTTAATGCTGTAAATATCGTCACATATTCTGTTTCAGATAGTATCCCGACTTCTTCATCCGAAGAGCTTAGGATGCTGTTTAAGTGGTTGTCTAACGCGGACAACAGAGTCCGAATGTCCTTTGAACTACAAAGTACCAATGCTCCATTCACTATTTATAAAGCGGAATGGCAACATTGTGACAGTATGTATGAACCAATGGAACCATTCTCTCTCATTGCCCAGACAAATGAGTCGACAGGTAAAAATACAAAATGGCATATAACTCTTGACTTCCCTTTCAGTAGTATATTTGATGAATATGATACTTTAATCCTTTATACCGACAGAGGAATCATAAGATGTCCGACATCAAGAGAAGGACAATTGAGAGAGACAATAGAGATTCTTACCAATGATTACGAGATGCAGATAGACACTTCAAAGAAAAGCTCTCGCATGGCATGGAATATTTTAGTCATGGTCTTGACAGGAGTCATTGCTGTCGGAGGTGCCGTTTTTGTAATCGTCCATCGTCGGTTTGTCCAGAAACACAGAGAAATTGAGGAGCTGTCATTGCTTATTGCTGAAAGAACAGATAGAAACCTCGAACTTGAGGCCAAGGTAGATGCTTTGTATGGAAGTCGCCTTGACACACTCAATATGTTATGCAATGAGTATTTTGAAAAGAGCGAATCGGATAAGCTGAAACTTACACTCTATAATGAAGTAGAGAAACATATTCTTGCATTACGGGACACGAAAAGTATTGCCGAACTTGAAGGAATAGTCAATACATTTCTCGACAACATATTGATCAGAATCAGAGAACAGTTGCCGGAATTAAATAAAAACGATCGGATATTCCTTACATATCTTTATGCCGGATTTTCCCCGCGAGCCGTATGTATTTTCACTAACATAAAAATAAAAAACTTTTATAATCGAAGAAGTCGGCTCAAGGATCGTATTCTTGCCTCTGACGCACTGGATAAGGAATATTTCGTGTCTAAAATGTGACACTAAACTATTGATAATCAATATGAGGAATTATTGATTGTTCCCATCTACTGATTATCAACGGCTTAGCTGCTTAAATGAGGACAATTCCAGTCCGTATTCTCTTGCTGTTACTTGTTTTTAGGACTAATTTTGTCACATCAAACTCAAAAACAGGTAATATATGAAAAGATTATTTTTACTGGCAGTTCTCTGTCTGTGCGCATTCGTAAGCCATGCTAAGATTTCCTATCAAAGTATCAATAATATCGAAGGGACGAACATAGTTCTGATTGATAAGCAAGCGCCCTCAGATATTAAAATTACCGAAGCAGTGTTATCCAACAACGGTAAGAAATATATTGCCACACAAATCAGATGCAACATCATTAACGGCGTGGCGATATACAGATTGAAGTTCAAGCGTCTTACCGTCTTCAAAAATTGCAAAGTAATTTATTGCTGTCCGATAAAACTCAAATAGCGCAATAAAGTATGGCTCGAACGCTGATTTTACGGTGTTCGAGTCTTCTTTTTTACCTTACAAGCCCCCTCAGTCAAACAATGACGGTTCGGGAGGCGCT
>Ga0209064_1001281_pt1 | contig 41653 bp, 36 predicted proteins | sample Inofromicrocosms_FD_187498 | JGI IMG/M metagenome (GOLD analysis project Ga0209064, IMG submission 187498) | Mouse cecum microbial communities from Vienna, Austria - Inoculum for glucosamine and mucus D2O microcosms (SPAdes) (version 2) | ecosystem: Host-associated > Mammals > Digestive system >... | reverse complement strand
TCGAGGACCTGCCGGAGGTTCCGGGCCCCTCGGCAGAGGAGGGACTTTTGGAGAAGGAGGGGCGGATGGACCTTTTCCGGCTGGTCCACGGCCTGCCGGAGCCGGCGCGGGAGGTGGTGTACCTCCGGGCCTTCGGAGGGCTCAGCTTCCGGGAGATCGGGGACGTGTGCGGCAGGACGGAGACCTGGGCCCGGGTAACCTTTTACCGGAGCAAGGAAAAACTCAAGAATGGAGGCGCGAGGGATGAAGAATGATTTAAGCTGCGGCGTGGTGCGGGATTTGCTGCCCAGCTATGTGGAAAACCTTCTGGGGGAGGAATCGAAAGAGGCGGTGGACCGGCACCTGGAAAACTGCCCGGAATGCCGGGAGCGGAAGGAGGACATGGCCGCGCCAACCGGGGCGGAGGAGACGGCGGAGGCCGCGAAGGAAGTGGATTTCCTCCGGCGGGTGAAGAAGGGGACGGTGAAGAAAATCGCCCTGGCGGTGGTGTGCACGGTGCTGCTGGTAATGGGCGGATACCTGCTGAAGGAGTTCGTCATCGGCCGGACGCCGGACGCGGAGCATATCAGCATTGAGCTCGCCCAGGTAGACGAGTATAACAACCTTACCCTGCTGGCGGACACCTATTGGGGGGACTATGAGCTCCGGGGGATGAAGGCCGTCACAAAGGACGGGGTCCTCACCTACACCGCCCGGGAGGTCCGGGTGAACCCCTTCCAGGCCCTGTTTATGCGGGATAAAATCGGAGGTATGGAGGGATACCAGAAGCAGATTCCCCTGTCCATCCCCCTGGAGGGCCTGGACGAAGTGTGGATCTGCGGGCGGCTGGTGTGGCAGGAGGGACTGATTATCCACCCGGACACCCTGCGAATGCTGGAGACGAAAACCCCCTACTGCGGAGACCCCGCTGCCCTGGGGCGGATCATGGACGCTTTGCAGCTCCAGGAGTTCACGGGAGGGCACACCATGTCCCTGCAAACCCGTGAGCGCCCCTACGTTCTGACGCTGAAATTTGAGAAACGAATCAGCCCCTTTATCATATGGGATTGGACGGAATGCTATTTCTTCCAAATTCTAGTCCTGGTGGACAATCTGGATGAGGTGGTCTACGCGTTTGACCCGGAAAGGGACAGCGGCAAAACCGTTACCGGCGGCAGAGTCACTGTGGAGTACGCCACAGAGGTCATGGCCAAGCTGACGGAGTCTCACAATCTTCGATATGGCACGGACTGGCCCATCCATGAGAATTTTAAAGAGTACGCGGAATCCCCCCTGGAGTATCAGCGCATGATTACGCTGCTGGAAGAAAGCTGCAGCTATAAACAAGGCTACCCTCTGATCTGGTCGGACAGCTCCGGCCGGTCATGAAAGGAAGGACCGCCCCATTACGGGCGGTCCTTTTATAATATTTTTCGACAATATTCCAATTAGTATTTAATCTCGCCCGTATACACCAGCTTCGCGTCCCCGGTCAGGGTAACCCCCTCGTCGGTGTAGTGGACAATCAGCTCCCCGCCCTTCACCCGGACGGTGATGTCCCGGCCCTTTTCGCAAAGGCCGTTGGCAACCGCGGCTACCACGGCGGCGCAGGCCCCGGTGCCGCAGGCCATGGTCTCCCCGCTGCCCCGCTCCCAGACCCGCATTTTGATGGTGCTGGGGTTTACCACCCGGATGAACTCCGTGTTGATGCGCTCCGGGAAGTAGGGCGCGTGCTCGAACCGGGGGCCGATGAAGTCGATGTCCACCGCGTCCACCCGGTCGCAGAAGACCACGCAGTGGGGGTTGCCCATGTCTACGCAGGTGATGTTGTAGGGCCGTCCGGCGATGCGGACGGGATAGTCCACCACCTGCTTTTCCGCGATGGTGAATTTCAGCGCCGCCGTGTCCAGAGCGGCCTTCCCCATGTCCACGCTGGCGGAGGTAACCTTCCCGTTGGTGGTGTGGAGGGTGACGGTCCGCAGGCCGCTGCCGGTCTCCACGGTGATGGTCTCCCCGGCGGCGAGGCCGTTGTCATAGAGGTACTTTCCCAGGCAGCGCAGGGCGTTGCCCGCCATTTTCCCCTCGCTGCCGTCGGCGTTGAACATGCGCATTTTCGCGTCGGCGATGGCGGAGCGCTCGATCAGAATAATGCCGTCGGCCCCCACGCCGTAGTGCCGGTGGCAGAAGGTGACGCACAGGGACTCCGGGCAGGTGATCTGCCCGTCGAAGTTCTCCAGGAAGATGTAGTCGTTGCCGCAGGTCTGCATCTTGGTGAAGGGCAGTTTCTCCCGCCGCTCCCGCAGGTGGCAGATGTCCACCAGCTCCGTGTTCCCCTGGCTGTAGCGGGACTCCAGAATGTCCGCCAGGGCCCCGGCGGTGTCCAGGCTGGTCAGGCAGGGGATGCCCAGCTGGACGCAGCGGTGGTTCAGGCGGATGAAGTCCCGGATGTAGTCCGGTTCCGTGGAGCCGGTGAGGATGACGTAGTCGATCTTTCCGGCCTCCAGCAGCTGGAAGACCCGGTTGTCCTGGCCCAGTTTGCCCACCACTTCCACGCTGGTGCCCAGGCCCTCGATCTCGCGGGCGGTGCGCTCGGTGGCGTAGAGCCGGAAGCCCAGCTCGTCCAGCTTCCGGGCGGTGTCGATGATCTCCGGCTGGTCCCGGCGGTTGACGGAAATCAGCACGCCCCGTTTCTCCTCGCTCTCCACCTTGTACCCGGCGGAGACCAGGCCCTTGAACAGGGCCTCCTGCATGTTCTTCCCCAGGCCCAGCACCTCCCCGGTGGACTTCATCTCCGGGGAGAGGGCCGCGTTGGCGTCGGTGATCTTTTCGAAGGAGAAGACGGGGACCTTGACGGCCACATAGGGCGGCTGGCGGTACAGTCCCGTGCCGTAGCCCAGGGACTTGAGGGGCTGCCCCACCATGACCCGGGTGGCCAGGTCCACCATGGGCACGCCGGTGACCTTGGAAATGTAGGGCACCGTCCGGCTGGCCCGGGGATTCACCTCGATGACGTAGAGCTCCCCCTGGTAGATGAGGTACTGGATGTTGATGAGGCCCCGGGTGCCGAGAGACAGGGCCAGCTTCTCGGAGCAGTCGATGATGGTCTTCAGCATCCGGTCCCCGATGGAGAAGGGGGGATAGACGGCGATGGAGTCCCCGGAGTGGACGCCGGTGCGCTCGATGTGCTGCATAACGCCGGGAATCAGCACGTCCGTGCCGTCGGAGATCACGTCCACCTCCAGCTCCTTCCCCATGAGATACTGGTCCACCAGGACGGGGTTCTCCACCTTGCCGGAGAGGATGACGTTCATATAGGTCCGCACGTCCCCGTCGTTGTGGGCGATGACCATGTTCTGCCCGCCGATGACGTAGCTGGGCCGCAGCAGGACGGGGTAGCCCAGCTCGTTGGCGGCGGCCAGGGCCTCCTCCATGCCCAGGACCCCCTTCCCCTGGGGGCGCTTGATGTGGAAGCGCTCCAGAAGTTCGTCGAAGCGCTCCCGGTCCTCCGCCATGTCGATGGACTCGGCGGAGGTGCCCAGAATGGGGATGCCCCTGCCGTCCAGGAACTTCGTGAGCTTGATGGCCGTCTGTCCGCCGAAGGCCACCACCACGCCCACGGGCTGTTCCGCTTCTATGATGTGCATCACGTCCTCGGGGCAGAGGGGCTCGAAATAGAGGCGGTCGGCGGTGTCGTAGTCCGTGGAGACGGTCTCCGGGTTGTTGTTGACGATGACCACGTCATAGCCCAGCTCCTTGAGGGTCCAGACGCAGTGGACGGAGGAGTAGTCAAACTCAATGCCCTGGCCGATGCGGATGGGGCCGGAGCCCAGGACCATGATGACCGGCCGGCCGGACCGGGGGAAGGCCCGGGACTCGCAGAAGCGGTCGAAGCTGGAGTAGAAATAGGGGGTCTCCGCGTCGAACTCCGCGCCGCAGGTGTCCACCATTTTGTAGACGGCCCTCCGGCTCTCCCCGGGCAGGCGTTCCGCCCCGGAGAGGCGGAGCAGGGTCTCGTCGGGATAGCCCAGGCGCTTGCCCTCCTCATAGCGCGCGGCCGTCAGGCCCCCGCTCTCCAGGGCCCGTTCGAAGTCCGCCATGCCCTGGAGCTTCCAGAGGAACCAGCGGTCGATCTTCGTGATGGAAAAAATCTCGTCCGGGCCGACGCCGGACTTCAGCGCCTCGAAGACGGTGAAGAGCCGCCGGTCGTCCACCCGCCGGAGCCGCTCCCGGATGGGGGCGGGATCGCTGTCCTTCCGGTTCAGGCTGTCCTGCCCGATCTCCGCCCCCCGGACGGCCTTCATCAGGGCCATCTCGAAGCTGGGGGCGATGGACATGACCTCGCCGGTGGCCTTCATCTGGGTGCCCAGGGTCCGGGAGGCATCGGCGAATTTGTCGAAGGGCCACTTGGGCATTTTCACCACGATGTAGTCCAGCGTGGGCTCGAAGCAGGCGCAGGTCTTGCCGGTGATGTCGTTTTTGATCTCGTCCAGGGTGTAGCCCAGGGCGATTTTCGCCGTGATCTTGGCGATGGGGTAGCCCGTGGCCTTGGAGGCCAGGGCCGAGGACCGGGACACCCGGGGGTTCACCTCGATGACGGCGTACTCGAAGCTGTCGGGGGCCAACGCCAGCTGGACGTTGCACCCGCCCACGATGCCCAGGTGGGCGATGATGTCCAAAGAGGCGGAGCGGAGCATCTGGAACTCCCGGTCCGCCAGGGTCTGGGCGGGGGCCACCACGATGGAGTCCCCGGTGTGGACGCCCACGGGGTCCAGGTTCTCCATGGAGCAGACGGCGATGACGTTCCCCGCGCCGTCCCGCATGGTCTCAAACTCGATTTCCTTCCAGCCGAAGATGGCCTTCTCAATCAGCACCTGGGTGATGGGGGAGGCGTCCAGCCCCGTCTGGGCGATGACCCGCAGCTCCTCCTCGTCCTTGGCCGCGCCGCCTCCCGCGCCCCCCAGGGTGAAGGCGGGACGGACAATGACAGGATAACCGATGCGGGCGGCCACGTCCAGGGCCGCCTCCACGGTTTCCGCGATGCCGGAGGCAATCACCGGCTGGCCGATTTCCGCCATGGCCTCCTTGAAGAGCTCCCGGTCCTCGGCCCGGGAGATGGCGGCGGCGTTGGCGCCCAAAAGCCGGACGTTCTGCTCCGCCAGGAAGCCCTCTTTGTCCAGCTGCATGGCCAGGGTCAGGCCGGTCTGCCCCCCCAGGCCGGCGAGGAGGGAGTCCGGCCGCTCTTTGCGGATGATGCGCTTCATGGTCTCCACGGTGAGGGGCTCCAGGTAAATCTCGTCCGCCATGGCCTGATCGGTCATGATGGTGGCGGGGTTGGAGTTGCAGAGGACCACGTTTACCCCGGCCTCCTTCAGGACCCGGCAGGCCTGGGCCCCGGCGTAGTCAAACTCGGCGGCCTGGCCGATGACAATGGGGCCGGAGCCGATGACCAGGACTTTTTGGATGCTGGTATCCAAGGGCATCAGAGATCGCCTCCCTTCATCAAATCCACAAAGCGGTCAAAGAGGAACGCGGTGTCCCGGGGACCGCCCCGGGCCTCGGGGTGGAACTGGACCGTGAAGGCCCGGAGGCCGGGATAGTCCAGCCCCTCGCAGGTCTGGTCGTTGGCATTGGCGAAGGAGACGCGGCCGCAGGGCACGGAGTCTCCGTCCACGGCGTAGCCATGGTTTTGGCTGGTGATGTAGGTCCGCACGCCGCCCAGGTCCCGGACGGGCTGATTCACGCCCCGGTGGCCGTACTTGAGCTTATAGGTCCTTCCCCCCGCCGCCAGGGCGGTGAGCTGGTGGCCCAGGCAGATGCCGAAGAGGGGGACCTTGCCCAGGAGCTTTTGAATCTGCGCGATCGGAAAGACGTTCTCCGCCGGGTCCCCGGGGCCGTTGGAGAGCATGACGCCGTCAGGGTTCGAGGCCAGAACCGTCTCCGCCGGGGTGTCCGCCGGAAGGACGGTGACGGCGCAGCCCCGCCTCCGCAGCTCCTGGATGATGTTTTGCTTCGCGCCGTAGTCCAGCAGGGCGACGCGAAAGCGGGTCTCCCCCTCCGCGCCGTAGACAGCGGGCTCCCTACGGGTGACGGCGGCCACCGCGCCGGTGACGGCGTACTCCCGGAGGAAGGCGAGGTCCTGGGGGACCTGGCCGCAGATACAGGCGTTCATGACGCCGGACTCCCGGATGATCCGGGTGAGCTGCCGGGTGTCCACGCCATAGAGGCCGGGGACGCCCCGCTCCTTCAAAAAGCCGTCCAGGTCCCCGCCGCAGCGGAAGTTGGAGGGGTGGGCGCACCACTCCCGGACCACATAGCCCCGGACGCAGCAGTCCCCCTCAAAGTCCTGGGGGATGACGCCGTAGTTGCCGATGAGGGGATAGGTCTGCATGACGATCTGTCCCGCGTAGCTGGGGTCCGTCAGGGTCTCCACATAGCCGCACATGCCGGTGGTGAACACCAGCTCGCCGGTGGCCCCGGCCTCCGCGCCGAAGCGGACCCCCTCAAAAATCTGGCCGTCCGCCAGTACCAAATAGCCTTTTTCCATGGATTCCTCCCGTCGAACGTTGGACGCGTGATTGCCTTCTTTAGTTTTGTCTTTCCTATTATGAGGGTTTTTCCCGCCAGCGTCAATGACGGAATCCCCCGGCGGACGGCGAAGTTTTTCGGCGAGAGGTATTACTTTTTGTGAAAAACGTTCATAAGGCCCGGCGGCGAAAACTTCCATGGAAACCCCCTTGTAAAAGAGAGAAAGATGGTGTATGATAAGTTTGATTTTTGAAAATTGGGAGGAAGCCGTTATGAGCAAAACCGCAAGCATGGTCATGAAGATCATCGGCGCCAGTTTGGCCTTCGCCGCCTTCGTCTGCCTGTTGATCGGCGGCTGGCACGATCTCAGCGTGGGGTACTGCGGCATGAAAAAGCGCCTTACCCAGAGATTCAGCTCGGAATACGACGACTACGCCGACGAGGAGCTGTACGAGTGACGCCTCCCCCCTCCCCGCTTTCGGGGCGGGGGAATTTTTTTGCGGCGGACGGTTGACAACGCCGCCGTTTTCCGCTATGATACCTCGTTGAGAAAATGGAGAGGAGAACGTCTATGCGTTTGCTGCTGACCGGCGGGACCGTCTTTCGCGACGGGGGCTTCGAGCCTCTGGAGATTGCCGTTTCCAAAGGCCGTATTGTTTCCGTTTCCCCCAGCCTTCCCAGAGACGGCGCTTCCATCCTTGAACTGCATAATTGTTTGATCGTTCCAGGTTTTGTCGATGTTCACGTCCATCTTCGACAGCCTGGATTTTCTTATAAGGAGACCGTGGCCTCCGGCACCGCCGCCGCCGCCGCCGGGGGCTATACCGCCGTGTGCGCCATGCCGAACCTGGACCCCGTGCCCGACTGCCCGGAGCATTTGCAGGCGGAGCTGGAGGCCGTCCGCCGGGACGCCCGGGTGCGGGTCTATCCCTACGGGGCCATCACCCGGGGGGAGAAGGGGGAGACCCTGGCGGACCTGGAGGGCCTGGCGCCCCTGGTTCCCGGTTTCTCCGACGACGGGCGGGGCGTCCAGTCGGAGGCGGTGATGCGGGAGGCCATGCTTCTGGCCAAACAACTGGACAGGCCCATCGCGGCCCACTGCGAGGACGAGTCCCTTTTGACCAAGGACTGGTGCGTCCACGACGGGGCCTTCGCCAAGAGACACGGTCTCCCCGGCAACGACCCCGCCAGCGAGTGGCGGCAGGTGGAGCGGGACATCCAACTGGTCCGGGAGACCGGGTGCCGCTATCACGTCTGCCACGTCTCCACGAAGGAGAGCGTCGCCCTCATCCGGGCGGCGAAGGCGAAGGGCCTTCCCGTCACCTGTGAGACCGGGCCCCACTACCTCTGCCTCTGCGACGAAGACCTGGAGGATCACGGGCGCTTCCGGATGAATCCCCCCATCCGCTCCGCCGCCGACCGGGACGCGCTGGTGGAGGGCCTTTTGGACGGGACGGTGGACTGCGTCGCCACGGACCACGCCCCCCACTCGGCGGAGGAGAAGGCCAACGGGCTCCGGGGAAGTCTCAACGGCGTGGTGGGCCTGGAGTGCGCCTTCCCGGTGTTGTACACGGAGCTGGTGAAGACGGGGAGGGTCCCCCTGGAAACCATTTTAAACGCCCTGTGCGTGAACCCCCGGCGAATCTTCGGACTGCCGGGCGGGAAAATTGAGGAGGGCCAGATCGCCGATTTGACGGTGCTGTCCCTGGACCACGGCGGCGTGGTGAACCCGGAGACCTTCCGCTCCCTGGGCCGGGCCACGCCCTTCGCCGGGCGGCGGGTGGAAGCCGCCGTCTGTATGACCCTGGTGGACGGAAAGCCTGTCTTTCCGGAGGGGCTGGAGCCGTCCCTCTATGGGACCATCGGAATTGCCCGGGGCTATGACCGCCGGTCAGGAGGGGAATCATGAGAAAGACCATATTTACCCTGGAGCGCACCCGGCAATTGGCCGGAGACGTGTGGGAGCTGACCCTCGCCGGGGATACCTCCGCTGTCACGGCCCCGGGCCAGTTTGTCAACCTCGAATTGCCGGGAAAGTTCCTCCGCCGGCCCATCTCCGTTTGCGGCTGGGACGGGGGGAGCCTGACTCTGCTGGTAAAGGAGGCGGGGGCGGGCACGAGGGAGCTGGTTCGCCTGCCGGAGGGAACAAAGCTGGACACGCTGACGGGCCTGGGGAACGGCTTTGACGTCTCCGCCGCGCCGGAGGGGGCCGTTCTGGTGGGCGGCGGCATCGGCATCGCGCCGCTCTATGGCCTGGCAAAGCGCATGCTGGAGGCCGGGCGGAAGCCCGCCGCCGTTCTGGGCTTTCGGTCCGGGGAGGACGCCTTTTATCTTGAGGAGTTCGCCGCCCTGGGCCTGGAGCTCCGCCCCGCCTCGGAGGACGGAAGCCTTGGGACGAAGGGCTTCGTCACCGATGCGCTGAAAAATCTCCCGGACTGCCGGTACGTTCTGGCCTGCGGCCCCGCGCCCATGCTGCGGGCCGTCTGCGCCCTGCCCCAGATCGCCGGAGGGCAGTTCAGCTTCGAGGCCCGGATGGCCTGCGGCTTCGGCGCCTGCGTGGGCTGCACCATTGAGACCGGGAACGGCCTTCGCCGGGTCTGCAAGGACGGACCCGTGTTCCGAAAGGAGGAACTCCTATGGTAGACCTCTCTGTCAATCTGGCGGGGGTGCGGCTGAAAAACCCCGTCATTCCCGCCTCGGGCACCTTCGGCTATGGGCAGGAATTCGCCGGGGTCTATGACCTGGACATTCTGGGCTCCTTCTCCTGGAAGGGCACCACGAGCGAGCCCCGCCCCGGCAACCCGCAGCCCCGCATCGCGGAGGCCCCCTCCGGGATGCTGAACGCCGTGGGCCTTCAGAACCCCGGTATGGACGCCGTTCTCCGGGAGGAGGTTCCCCGCATTGCGAAGATCTTCCACGGCCCGGTCATCGCCAATGTCTGCGGCTTCTCCCTGGAGGAGTACGCCGAAAACTGCCGGAGGCTGGAGGATGTGGAGCAGGTCAAAATTCTGGAGATCAACATCTCCTGCCCCAACGTCCACGCCGGGGGGAAGAACTTCGGCTCCGACCTCCGGAGCGCCGCCGCCGTCACCCGGGCCGTCCGGGCGGCCACGAAGAAGCCCGTCTTCATGAAGCTCAGCCCCAACGTCACGGACATCGCGGAAATCGCCCGGGCCTGTGAGGCGGAGGGGGCCGACGGCCTGTGCCTCATCAACACGCTGCTGGGCATGCGCATCGACCTGAACACAAGGCGGCCCCTTCTGGCCAACCGCACTGGGGGCCTCTCCGGTCCCGCCGTGTTCCCGGTGGCGGTGCGGATGGTGTGGGACGTGTACGAGGCGGTGAAGCTGCCCATCATCGGCTGCGGCGGCGTGGACAGCGCCGGGACCGCGGCGGAGATGATGCTGGCCGGGGCCTCCGCCGTGGAGGTGGGGGCGGCGAATCTCCGGGACCCCTGGGCCTGCAAGACCATCATCGAGAACCTGCCCGCCGTCTGTGAGCGGCTGGGCGTGCAGAACATTTCGGATTTGACAGGAGGAGCGCACCATGGCTAAGGACATCATCATCGCCCTGGACTTCCCCACGCGGGAGGAGACCCTGACCTTTCTGGACCGGTTCCCCTCCGGGGAGAAGCCCTTCGTGAAGATCGGCATGGAGCTTTACTACGCGGAGGGGCCGTCCATCGTCCGGGAGATCAAGGCCCGGGGACACAAAATTTTCCTGGATCTGAAGCTCCACGACATTCCCAACACCGTGAAGCGGGCCATGGCGGTCCTCTCCGGCCTGGAGGTGGACATGGTAAACCTCCACGCCGCCGGGGCCTCCGCCATGATGCGGGCGGCGCTGGAGGGCCTGACCCGGCCCGACGGGACGCGGCCGCTGCTCATCGCCGTCACCCAGCTCACCAGCACCGGCGCCGCCGTCCTGCGGGACGAGCTGCTGATTGAAACCCCCATGGCGGAGACCGTCCTCGCCTACGCCCGAAATGCCGCCGCCAGCGGTCTGGACGGCGTGGTCTGCTCGCCCCTGGAGGCGGCGCTGGTAAAGGAGCGCTGCGGAGCGGGCTTTTGCACCGTCACCCCCGGCGTCCGCTTCGCCGGCGGGGACGCCGGGGACCAAAAGCGGGTAATGACCCCGGAGCAGGCTGGAAAAAGCGGCTGCGACTACATCGTTATGGGACGCCCCATTACGAAGGACCCGGACCCGGCGGCGGCCTACCGCCGGGCGGTACAGGAATTTTTAGGATGAGAAAGGAGTCTTCCCATGACGCGTGAACAGACCATTGCCCACGACCTTCTGTCCATCGGCGCGGTGTTCCTCCGCCCGGACGAGCCCTTTACCTGGGCCAGCGGCATCCGGAGCCCCATCTACTGCGACAACCGCCTGACCCTCACCGCGCCGGAGGTCCGCACCCGCGTGGAAGAGGGGCTGGTGGACCTCATCTGCAAGCACTATCCCACGGTGGAGGTCCTCATGGGCACCTCCACCGCCGGCATCGCCCACGCCGCCATCGTGGGCCACCTCATGGGCCTGCCCATGGGCTACGTCCGCTCCAGCGGCAAGGACCACGGGCGGCAGAACCGCATCGAGGGCAGGCTGGAGCCGGGCCAGCGGGTCGTGGTGGTGGAGGACCTGATCTCCACCGGCGGGAGCTGCATCGACGTGGTGGAGGCCCTGCGGGAGGCCGGGGCCGAGGTGCTGGGCATCGCGTCCATTTTCACCTACGGACTCCAAAAGGGCCTGGACCGTCTGGCGGCGGCCGGCGTGGAGAATCACAGCCTCTCCAACTTCGACGCGGTGTGCGAGATCGCCGCGGCGGAGGGGAGAATCCAGCCGGAGGACATGGACCGGCTGAAAAAATTCCGGGCGAACCCGTCAGACGCGAGCTGGAGAATTTGAGCGGAACAGGGAAAGGAGCCTTTATGCCCAGAAACATCATCGACGTCACGGACCTCACCGTAGAGGAAATCGGCGAGCTCATCGCCGTGGCGGAGGACATCATCGCACACCCCGCCAAGTACCAGGAGGCCTGCCGCCATAAGCAGCTGGCCACGCTGTTCTTCGAGCCCTCCACCCGTACCCGCCTGTCCTTCGAGTCCGCCATGCTGGCCCTGGGCGGCAGCGTCCTGGGCTTTTCCGAGGCGGCCTCCAGCTCCGCCGCCAAGGGTGAGACCGTGGGGGACACTGTCCACACTGTCAGCTGCTACGCGGACATTATCGCCATGCGCCACCCTAAGGAGGGCGCGCCCTACGCCGCCGCCCAGTTCAGCGAGGCGCCCATCATCAACGCCGGAGACGGCGGCCACAACCACCCCACCCAGACCCTGACGGACCTCCTCACCATCCACCGGGAGAAGGGGCGGCTGGACGGCTTCACCATCGGCTTCTGCGGGGACCTGAAGTTTGGCCGCACGGTCCACTCCCTGGTGAACGCCCTGAGCCGGTATGAGAACATCCGGTTCGTCCTTATCTCCCCGGCGGAGCTGAAGCTCCCCCGCTACGTGAAGGAGGGGGCTTTGAAGAAGCGGGGCATCCCCTATAAGCAGACCGGCAGCCTGGAAAGCGTCATTCCGGACCTGGACATCCTGTATATGACCCGGGTCCAGAAGGAGCGCTTCTTCAACGAGGAGGACTATCTGCGCCTGAAGGACAGCTATATCCTCACGCCGGAGAAACTGGAGGCCGCGAAGCCGGACCTCTCCATCCTCCACCCCCTGCCCCGGGTGAACGAGGTCTCCGTGGCGGTGGACAAGGACCCCCGGGCGGCGTACTGGAAGCAGGTGAAGAACGGGAAGTTCATCCGCATGGCCCTGATTATGAAGCTGCTGGACATCCGCGTGTGAAGAAAGGGGAGGACTTTATGAACATCGACAGCATCCAAAACGGCGTGGTCCTGGACCATATCCAGGCGGGCAAGAGCATGGATATCTACAAGTACCTCCACCTGGACCGGCTGGACTGCTCCGTAGCCATCATCAAAAACGTCCGCAGCGAGCGGCTGGGGAGGAAGGATATCATCAAGATCGACTCCCCCCTGGAGGTGGACGTGGACGTGCTGGGCTATATCGACGACCAGATCACCGTCAACGTCATCCGCAGAGGCGTCCGGGTGGAGAAGCGCCGCCTGGAGCCGCCGAAGAAGCTGGTGAACATCATCCGCTGCAAGAATCCCCGGTGCATCACCGTGGCGGAGCCCCAGCTGGACGCCGTCTTCCTCCTCAGCGACCCGGAAAAGCACGTCTACCGCTGCGCCTACTGCGACACGGCCAAGGGAAAGAAGAAGGATTTTTAGCGCGCCGGAAGCCCGGCAGCGGACCGGGCCGGCGGCGCGGAGAGACATGGATGATACGGATAGACGAAAATGGAACCTTACGAACTGATTCGCTCCCGGCGGAAGACCCTGGCGCTGGAGGTCACGGGGGACGGGCGGCTGCTGGTCCGGGCCCCTCTGCGCTGCGCCCAGGCGCGGATTGACGCCTTTGTCTCCGCCCACACCGCCTGGATTGAAAAGCACGTGGCCCTCCAGCGGGAACGGGCCGCCCGCCGCCCCCCCGCCCCCACCGGGGCGGAGATCGAGGATCTGAAGGCCCAGGCCCGGGCCGTTTTGCCGGAGCTTACCGCCCGCTGGAGCGAGAAGATGGGCGTGCGCCCCACCGGGCTCAAGGTGACCACGGCCCGGAAGCGCTATGGAAGCTGCAGCGCCAGGAACAGCCTGTGCTTTTCCTGCTTCCTCATGCGCTGCCCCCCGGAGGCCATCGAGCTGGTGGTGGTCCACGAGCTCTGCCACATCCGGGAGAAGAACCACGGCCCCCGGTTTTACGCCCTGCTGGAGCAGTACCTCCCCGACTGGCGGGAGAGGAAGCGGCGGCTCTTCCTGGAATGAAATTTCAACTGCGGAGGATGGATATGGAAAAACGAGACCTTCTGGAACGGCTGAGAGGCAACCCCTATCCCGGGCGGGGCATCGTCCTGGGCAGAAGCGCGGACGGCGAATTTGCCGTTGCCGCGTACTTCATCATGGGCCGGAGCGGGAACTCCCGGAACCGCCGCTTTGTCCCCACGGAGGACGGCATCCGCACCGAGGCGGCGGACCCCGCCAAGATGACGGACCCCAGCCTCATCATCTACCACCCGGTCCGGACGGCGGGAGGGGAGCTCATCGTCACCAACGGGGACCAGACGGACACCGTCCGGGACCATCTGTTAGAGGGCGGGACCTTTGCCGGGGCCCTGCAAACCCGGACCTTCGAGCCGGACGGGCCCAACTACACCCCCCGCATCTCCGGCCTTTTGAGTCCCGACGGCAGCTTCCAGCTCTCCATTTTGAAAAGCGCCGGCGGGGACCCCGCCTGCTGCTGCCGGTATTTCTATCACTACGACGCTCCCCTCCCCGGCGAGGGCCGTTTCCTCCACACCTACCTGGGCGACGGGGACCCCCTGCCCTCCTTCGAGGGGGAGCCGGAGCGGGTTGCCCTGGACGCAAAGACGCCGGAGGCCCTGGCGGAACAGGTCTGGGAGGCTCTGGACCCGGCGAACAAGGTGTCCCTCTTCGTCCGCTTCGTGCGCCTTGCGGACGGGACCTTCCACGACGCGATTCGTAACCGGCTCTGAGCCAAGGAGGCCGTCCCCCGTGGGGACGGCCTCCTTTGATTTTACAGCCTGCCATAGACCAGTTCCGCGAACTGGCCGTACTTCCGGACCTCCTCCAGGCGGAAGCGGCGGAGGGCCTCCCGCTGGGTAAACAGGGGGATACCCTCCCCCAGCAGCACCGGGGCCACCTGCATAATCAGATGGTCCGCCAGGTCCCGGTTCAGCAGCGGGGCCAGGATGGTGTTCCCGCCGACCACCCAGACGCGTTTTGCGGGGTCCAGCCCCTCCACAAACGCCGCCGGGTCCCCGCAGACGGCGCTTTTTCATTTTCCCCCTTCCCCCCGGCGGCAGACTGCGGTATACTGGAGGGGATCATAAACCACCGGCCCTCTCCGGGCGGAACGGAGGAACCCATGAAACAGCTCTATTTGAACATGACCCGGGCCTTTCAGGAAGAGGACTTCCTGCGGAAGCTGGCCTGCCCCCAGGCGGATGCGGCGGCGCTTTTCGGCGCCGTGGACTGGAAGCGGCGGCTGGCCCCCCTGCTGCCCATCCGGGAGCGGATCTCCTGCGCCGGGGCGCTGGAGGTCTTCCGCCCCGTTTTGAAGGACCTGGCCCCGGAGCCGGAGGAGGGCTGGGCCTTGTACGCCTATCGGGTGGCCGCCTCCCTTCTCTATCCCCAGGCCAGCCCGGCCCGCACCCCCGCCCAGCGGGACGGGGCGCTGTGCTTCCTCCAGTTCCTCCGGACTCTCTTTGACGCGGAGCGGGCCGCCCTGCCCTTTGACTTCTGGCTGGACTTCGCCTTCTGCACCGAGGAGGAGCTGAAGACCAGCGCTGCGGCGGAGGAGTACCGCCAGTTTCTCCGCCGCTGGCGGGAGGAATATATCTACGAGCTCCTGCGCCTGGGCCGGGAGGTGACCCCCTTCCGCACCTGCGAGCACATCGCCGGGGTCCACCATGTGTCCATGATGGTCTCCCGGGCCTTCAAGGCCGGGGGCGGAAAGATCGACCTGGGCCTGATCTCCGGCGCGGCGGCGGGGCACGACATCGGCAAGTTCGGCTGCAAGCCCGGGGAGCGGGTGCCCTATCTCCACTATTACTACACGGACCAGTGGTTCACCTGGCGGGGTCTGGGGACGCTGGGCCGGGTGGCCGCCAACCACTCCGTCTGGGACCTGGAGCTGGAGAATCTGTCCTCGGAGTCGCTGGTGCTGGTGTACGCCGACTTCCGGGTGAAGCAGGAGCGGGACCAGGCGGGACGGGAGAGCGCCCGGCTCTTCTCCCTCCAGGACGCCTTTGACGTCATCCTCGCCAAGCTGGACAACGTGGACGACGCCAAGCGCCGGCGCTATCAGTATGTCTACGTAAAGCTCCAGGACTTCGAGGGCTACCTCCAGACCTTCGGCGTGGACGTGACGCTGGAGACCCCCGGCGGCCCGCCCCTGCCCCGGAAGGACCCCGCCCTGATGAACGAGGACGAGGTGGTCCTGGGTCTGCGGCGGACCGCCGTGGACCACAACATCCGCCTCATGCACCGCCTGAGCCGGGAGCGGCTGTTCGTGGCCACCCTGGAGGCGGCGCGGGGGGAGAAGGACCCAGCCCGCATCCGGGCCTATGTGTCCATCTTCCGGGAGTACTTCACCTATTGGACCGTGGAGCAGAAGGAGCAGACGCTGGAGTTCCTCTACGAGCTGCTGCTGCTGCCGGACGGGGACATCCGCCGCCAGGCGGCGGGGCTGATGGGGCAGATTCTCTCCAAATTCCTCTCCGGCTACAAGAAGGAGCTGCCCCAGGGGGTGGCCCCCAGCGCCCAGGAGGAGCGGCCCTTCGAGCTTTGGGCGGAGTACCTGGAAAAGCTCATCCACCCGGACCGCCGCCTCACGCCCCGGCAGATCAGCATGATCCGCTATCAGGCCAAGACGGCGGCGGACGCGCTTTTGGGGGGCTGCTCGGACGAGGATTTCCCCCGGTTTGCCGGGCTGCTGTTCCGGCACTATCAGGACCCCGGGGCCGAGGACGCCGAGGGGGCCTTCGCCCTGATGAACACGGCGCTGAACCTGCCCATGGAGCGGCTGGACCACCGGGACGTCCGGCTGCTGGCGGAGTTTGCCGCCTGGTGGCTGGAAGGGGGCGAGGCCCCGCAGCAGGCGGCGGCTATGCGCCTGAGCCGGCGGCTTCTTCCGGTTCTGGGGGCGGAGCCGGAGGAGAGGGAGGCCATCGCCAGGGCCGTGGCGGCGGCGGACTGCCGCTCGTCCACGCCGCTTCTCTACCTCCAGGCCCGCCTGGGGGGCCTTCTGGGCCTGGACGTCTCCGCTCACCAGCTGCTGCTGGACCGGGGGGAGGCCGCCAGCGGCGTCTTCCTGGACAATCTGAAAACCGCCACGCCCTGGGTGCTGAAGGCGGTGGGCGTGGAGTACCTTTTGGACCAGGCCCGGCGGAGCGAGGCGGTGGGCGTGCTGCACATCGCCACCCACTTTTCCAACCTCCTGAAGGTCAGCGAGAACGTGGTGGTCCGCCGTCTGGCGGGAAACGCCCTTTTGGACATTGCCCCCCAGCTGTCCCCGGACCGGCGGAATGAGGTGGCGGTGGAGCTGTGCGAGGCGCTGGAAACCGGGCAGTCGGAAATCTCCCAGTACATCCCCCCCTACCTGGGCCAGTTCCTCCTCTGGCTGCCCCCCAGGGAGCTGGACGAGATTCTGGACGAGCTGCTGCGCTTCCTCTCCTCCTCCAGCGCCAGCGTGGCGGCGGCCTCGCTGTCCACCGTGGGGGCGCTGCTGGAGTATTACGCCGTTTATAAAAAGCGCTTCCAGGAGCCGGAGGAGGCCCGGACCGCCCGGCGCAGGCGGATGGCGGGCCTTCTTTTGAAGGGGCTGGCCTCCTGCATGGACCCCGTGCGGCAGGAGGCCCTCCGGGTCCTGGGCGAGGGGCTCTTTGCCTCCGGCGCGCTGAGCTATGAGGACAAGACCAGCCTCTTCACCCTGGTGGCCAAGAAGCTCCTCTTCCTCATCGGCGAGCAGGCCGAGCAGGAGCTGACCTTCTTCTACACCGCCGCCGCCTTGTCCCACATCTACCGTTTCGCCGTGCGGCACCGCATTGAGAGCGGGCCCTTCCGCTTCGAGTGGCGGGACAAGGCCGCCGCCTTCTTCCCCGGCACCTTCGATCCCTTCTCCCTCTCCCACAAGGGCATCGTCACCGCCATCCGGGACCTGGGGCTGGAGGTGTATCTGGCTGTGGACGAGTTCTCCTGGTCCAAGAAGGCCCAGCCCTCCCTGATCCGGCGGCAGATCGTCAGCATGTCCGTAGCGGACGAGTTCGGCGTCTACCTCTTCCCCCACGACATCCCCGTGAACCTGGCAACGCCGGAGGACCTTCTCCGCCTGCGGCAGGTATTCGAGGGGCGGGAGCTCTTTCTGGTGGTGGGGTCCGACGTGGTGGCGGGGGCCTCGTCCTACAAGGCCCCGCCCCGGGAGGGGTCCGTCCACACCCTGAATCACATTGTCTTCCGCCGCTCCAGCGACGCCGAGGGCCGGGAGATCGACGCGGACCTCTCTTGCATCACCGGGCGGGTGGTCCAGCTCCAGCTGCCCACCCATCTGGAGGACATCAGCTCCACCCGCATCCGGGAGAACATCGACCTGGGCCGGGACATCTCCAACCTGGTGGACCCCACGGTCCAGGACCTGATCTACCGCAACAGCCTCTACCTCCGGGAGCCCCAGTACAAGCAGCTGGTCCGGGCCAGCTTCCTGGACTTCTCCCGGGTGGAGACGCCGGACCCGGTTTTGTGGGAGGAGCTGTCCGCGGCCCTGGGCCCCCTGCCGCCGCCGGACCCCCGCGACAGCCTCTTCCTCCTCCGGGCCGCCGGGCCCCGGCCCCGGGTCCTGGGCTTTTTGACCACTCGGGTGGTCAACTCCGGCGAGCTGTACAGCGCCTTTGGAAGCGAGGTCCTGGCCAACTGGGTCCGCACCCGCACGGCGGGCCGGATTCAGCTGCTGACGGGGCTTTGGGCCGTCCGGACCCCCGGGGGGAACTATGACGTCCGCCAGCTGCTTTTGACGGAGGTCCTCTCCCGCGCGGCGGAGGAGGACTGCGGCTACAGCGTCTGGTGGGGCCGGGCCGGGGCGGAGGAGCTGGAGATTTTAAAGCGCCAGGGCTTCCTGCCCTCGGAGCTGGAGGCCCCCCAGCCCCTGCTGCTGGTGGACATGCGGTCCCCGGCGGTGCTGGTGCAGAACATCCCCACCACGCTGAAGGAGCCTTTCGCCTCGGACCGGCAGGTGCTTGCCGCCGTGAGCCAGGCCCATCTCCGCCTCCAGGAGGCGGTGTGCGGCCTGTACCCGGGGACGCTGGTGCTGTCCTTCAACGCGGAGGTCATCTACCACCGCCTGGTCCGGATGCTGACGGAGGAGAACGGCGTCCCCGCCGAGCCCCAGACGCCCCGGGTCCTGGGGCCGAAGATGTGCGTGCCCTTCGGCAAGATACTCCGGGGCAACGCCGTGCCCAACACCGTGACAAAGACCATTCATACGGACAAGGTCTTCGCCCCGGACCTCCGCTCCTTCTCCATCGCTCCCTTCCCCGGCTACGCGCCGCTGGAGAGCCAGATCCGCACCATCCGTTCCTTCCGCCGCCCCGTGATGCTGGTGGACGACCTGCTCCACACCGGCAACCGCATCAACGCCCTGGACCCCCTCTTCCGCCGGGAGGAGCTGGAGATCGACCGCTGCGTGGTGGGCCTCCTCTCCGGCCGGGGGCGGGACTTGATGGCCGCCAGAGGGCGGACGGTGGAAAGCGTGTACTTCGTGCCGGACCTCCGGGCCTGGTTTGTGGAGTCCACCATGTACCCCTTCATCGGCGGGGACACCGTGGCCCAGGCCCGGCCCTCCGTCCCGGGACTGACCCCGGCGGTGAACCTGATCCTGCCCTACGCCTTCCCCCGGTTTTACCGGGAGTGCGGCCGGGAGGCGGTGTTCCGCTTCTCCCGGACCTGCATGGAAAACAGCCGGGAGATTCTCCTGACGCTGGAGCGGGCCTACCGGGAGCGCTACGCCCGGAACCTGACCCTCTCCCACCTCAGCGAGGCGGTGAACCTGCCCCTGAGTCCGGACAAGGGGGCGGCTTTGCGGTACGACCCGAATCTCTCCGCGTCGGCGTGCCTGGAGGGGGACCTCCGGCAGCTGGACCGGATGCGGGAGCTTTTGCGGTGAGACAAAAGGAGGCGCTATGACAGAACACACACCATATAAAATCCAGCAGGACCCCGCCCGGACCCCCGCCGCCTGGCTGGCGGCGGACCCCCGGCAGCTGAACGGGGAAGCGGCGGACGTCCGCTGGCTGGACCCCCGGCGGCTGGAGGAGGTCCCGGCCCTGCCGGAGGCTGTCCGGGCCGCCCTTCCCCAGGGCGGGGTGACAGGGGTAAACACCCGCCACCCCCGCTGGGAGCGGGCGTTGGAATTCGTGGTCCCCAAGCCCGGGAAAAAGCGGGTCCACCTCCTGGCGGTGGGGGACGTGGGGGGCACGCTGCTGACGGCGCTGAAGCTGCTGGGCGGGGACGTGATCTCCGGCCTGGGCATCTGCGACCTGAACGAGAACACCATAGCCCGGTGGACCGCAGAGATGGGCCAGATCGCCTGGCCCTGGGACTACGGCGCCCTGCCGGAGGTGGAGGCTGTCCCTCCGGAGCGCCTGTTCGACTGCGACGTGTTTATTTTCGCCGCCACGAAGGCCGTTCCCCCGGTGGGAAGCGGCGTCCGGGACGTGCGCATGGCCCAGCTGGAGACCAACCGCCCCCTGGCGGAGTCCTTCGCCCGGCAGGCCCGGGAGGCGGATTTCCGGGGCCTCTTCGCCGTCCTCAGCGACCCGGTGGACCCCCTGTGCCGGGTGGTGTGGCGGGCCTCCAACCTGGGGCCGGACGGGGAGATGGACCATCTCGGCCTCCTGCCGGAGCAGGTCCAGGGCTTCGGCCTGGGGGTGATGAACGCCCGGGCGGCGTACTTCGCGAAGCGGGACCCCCGCTTTGCCTCCTTCCTCACGGAGGGGCGGAGCTTTGGCCCCCACGGGCGGGGGCTGGTGATCGCCAACTCCGTGGAGCGCTATGACGATGCCCTCTCCCAGGAGCTGACCCAGCTGACGCTGGAGGCCAATCTCCGGATTCGGGACCTGGGCTTCAAGCCCTATGTGGCCCCCGCCGTCTCCTCCGGGGCCATGCAGCTGCTCCTGACCCTGCGGGGGCGGTGGCATTGCTCCTCGGCGCCCCTGGGGGGCGTGTGGTTTGGCTGCAAGAACCGCTTCACCCCCTGGGGGCTGGAGCTGGAGACTCTGGAGCTGCCGGACGCCCTGTTTGCCCGCCTCCGGGAGACGGAGCGGGCTCTGCACGAAATTTCCTGAGAGCGGGTGAAGCCATGGAACGGGAATGGACCCTGGCCGCCGGTCCCCTGACGGGGCGGCTGGGGGAGACGCTGAACGCCGCCCTGGCGGGGCGGGGGGGCCGGCTTTGGCGAAGGGGGGAGTCCCTGGAAAACCGGCGGATTCTCTTTGCTTTCTCCCTGCCGGGAAATGGAACCAATACGGAGCTGTACGGCCTCCTGGGCTGGCTGCGGGATCACCCCGGCTGCCTCCGGGGCAGCGTGGGCGGCGTGGTCATCGACGGGGCCGGAGACCTCTACACCAAGGCGGCGGGGCGGGATTTGCTTCTCGCCGCCAGTCTGGCGGGCTGCGCCTTCCCGGGCCGCCCGCTGGTGGAGGCGGTGGGAGACCTGCGGAATTTCACCGTCCAGGCGAAAAACGCCGGCTGCGGCCTGGAGGAGGCGTACCGCCGGGCGGTGGCGGACCTGGCGGAGCGGGTGCGGACCTTCGCGCCGCCCCGGAGGGAGCGCCCCCGGATTCTGGCGCTTCACGCCTCCAGCCGGACTACCTCCAACACCCTGGCCCTCTGGGGCCGGGTCCGGGAGGGTCTGGAGGCGGCGGGCTGTCAGGTCCGGGAGATCGGACTGCGGAACGGAACGCTGGAGGACTGCGCCGGCTGCGCCTACACCACCTGCCTTCACTTCGGAGAACAGGGGGGCTGCTTTTACGGCGGCGTTATGGTGCGGGAGGTCTTCCCCGCCATCCGGGAGGCGGACGCGGTGGTCCTCCTCTGCCCCAATTATAACGACGCCCTCTCCGCCAACCTCACCGCCGCCGTGAACCGGCTGACGGCGCTGTACCGCACCACGTCCTTCGAGGATAAGGCGGTCTTTGCCATCGTGGTCTCGGGCTACTCCGGGGGGGACCTTGTGGCCGGGCAGGCGGCGTCGGCCATGAGCGCCAACAAGGGCTTCTGGCTGCCGCCCAACTTCTGCCTCCTGGAGACGGCCAACGACGCCGGAGCCGCCATGGCCCTGCCGGGGATCGAGGAGCGGCTGGAGCGCTTCGCCGGAAACATGCTGGCCCAGCTCCAGGCGTAGGCGCGGGCGAATCGAATCAAGGAGCGCCGCCCGCGAAAGCGGTCGGCGCTCCGAACCGTCGGGAACCGTCCGTTCCCGGGGCCAAAAGCACAGGCGGGAGCCCCTGGGGAGGGGTCCCGCCTGTGATTATTTCCGGTTCCGGCGGAGCAGCAGAAGCCCTCCGCCCAGGATGGCGAAGTCCGCCAGGTTGAAGACGTAGCGCCGCAGACGCCCCGGCGCTTTGGGGAACTGAACGTAGTCATAGACCCGGCCATGCCGGACCCGCTCGGAGAGGTTGCTCGCTCCCCCGCCCAGAAGCAGCCCCACGGCCAGGGGCCGCCGCCTCCGCTGGGACCACAGCGCCCCCAGCGCCGCCGCCGAGACCAGGGGCAGCGCCTCCTTGGGGAGGGGCAGTCCAAAAGCGGCTCCCTGGTTCCAAAGGGCCCGGAGCCGGACGCGGCCGCCCCAGAACGCTGTCTCCCGGCGGCTGGAGCGGTTGAGATACCAGCGGGCGGCGGCGCTGGCGCCGAAGACGCCCAGGGCGGTGCAGACAGTCAGCATGGCGGTTCCTCCTTTTTTCGCTCCGCCCGCTCCATGGCGGTCCGGAGAGCTCCGGGGCCCCTGCCCCGGCGGTTGTTGTGAGAGAGCAGCTCCGCGATCTGGCCCTGGACCTGTTCCATCTCCTCCCGAAAGGCGGAGGCGGAGAGCCGCAGGGCCCCGTGGCCCAGGATGATGAGCTGTTCCGGTCCGTCGGAGGTGGCCACCCGCACCCGGTGCCGCTTTCCGATCTCATAGGTGGCCCGTTCGATGTAAGCGTCCGCCGTCTCCGCCTCCTTGGTGTAGACCACGTGGATGTTGTGGTACCGCTCCACGGACCCCTGTCCGCCCTTGACCTTGTACGCGTCGAAGACGGCGATGACCTCGCACCTCCGCCAGCCCTGGTAGTTGCAAAGGAGGTCGCACAGGGCCTTCCGGGCGGCGTCCAGGTTCTCCCGGGCCATGGCCTTCAGCTCCTCCCAGGCGAAGATGATGTTGTACCCGTCCACCAGCAGATACTCCGGCCCCCCGGGCGGGGGGCGGACGGGGCGGCGCTCCGCCTCCGGGGCGGGGGGCCGCCGGGGTTCCTTGGGCGGGAGGAAATCCCGCCGCTTCACCGCGCCGTAGGTCCGCTCGAAGATGACTTGAAGCTCCTTGTCCTGTTCGATGGTCCCGGCGTAGGAGGCGCTGCGCCGGGTATCCGGCTCCCTGGCGGCCTCCGCCTCCGGGGCGTTCCGGCGGAGGCCGCTGTCCACGTGGGCCTGAGCGGGAACGTCGCTCCACTTCACGGTGTATCCCGCCCCGTGGGCGCAGAAGACGGAGTCCGGCGTGTTCTCCACGTCCCGCTCCGGGTCGTAGCCCAGGGCCTCGATCACGGCTTCCGGGTTTCCGCAGGGCCGGTATCCCGCGGGGCGGAGGCTCAGGCGGCCCTGGCCCCGGGTATAGGCGGCCACCTCCCTGGCGTAGTCCCCCATGGCGGCCACCGGGGCCTCGCCGGAGAGAACGGCCTCCTCCCCCAGGGTCTCCGCCGGCTCCGCCTCGCCGCCCATCTGCTGGATGTCGTGCAGGGCCCGGCCCAGCTGCGCCCCCGGCAGCTCCAGGCGGAAGGCGTACCAGGGCTCCAGCAGCACGCTCTGGGCGGACATGAGACCCTGGCGCACGGCCCGGTAGGTGGCCTGACGGAAGTCGCCGCCCTCCGTGTGCTTCAGGTGGGCCCGGCCCGCCGTCAGGGTGAGCTTCATGTCCGTGATGGGGGACCCGGTGAGGACCCCCAGGTGGATTTTCTCCCAGAGGTGGGTGAGGATGAGCCGCTGCCAGCGGCCCTCCAGCTGGTCCTCTGGACAGGCGGCGGCGAACCGGAGGCCCGTCCCCCGGGGCAGGGGCTCCAGGAGCAGATGGACCTCGGCATAGTGCCGCAGAGGCTCGAAGTGGCCCACGCCCTCCACGGCTTCGGCGATGGTCTCCCGGTACACCACCCGCCCTGCGCCGAAGCGCGCCTCGATGCCGAAGCGCTCCTTCAGGCGGCGCTGGAGAATCTCGATCTGGACCTCCCCCATCAGCTGGACCCGGATGCCCCGGCCGTCCCAGGAGACCCGGAGCTGGGGGTCCTCCTCCTCCAGAAGCCGCAGGGCCTTGAGGGCGGCGGAGGGGTCCGCCTCCGTCTCCGCCTGATAGGCCAGCACTGGCTCCAGGGAGGGAACCGTCCAGGCCGTCTCAAAGCCCAGCCCCTGGCCGGGGAGCGCCCGGCTCAGTCCGGTGACGGCCACGACGGAACCGGCGGGAGCCTCATCCACGGGGCGGAATTTGGCCCCGGAGTAGAGGCGGAGCTGGTCCGCCTTCTCCTCCCAAAGTTCCTCCTCCGGCGCGTCCGGCTGGGCCTCCGCCTCCGGGCGGCGGTTGGTGAGGACGTCCCGGGGCCTCAGCGTGCCGCCGGTGATTTTCATCCAGGTCAGCCGGGCCCCCCGGACGTCCCGGGAGACCTTGAAGACCCGGGCGCCGAAGTCCGCCGGATAGGTCCGTAGAGGCGCGCAGCGGCGCAGGGCCTCCAGCAGCGCCTCCACCCCCTCCAGCTTTAACGCGGAGCCGAAGAGGCAGGGAAAGAGCTTCCGCCGCCGGATGAGGTCCGTCAGGTCCGCCTCCGAGACGGCCCCGGTCTCCAAATACCGCTCCAGCAGGGCCTCGTCGCACATGGCGGCCTCCTCCGCCAGCTCCTCCGGCGGCAGGGAGAAGTCCGCGCAGCCGCTGTCCAGCCGGCTCTTCAGCTCCTTCAGCAGAGCTCCCCGGTCCGTCCCCGTCAGGTCCATCTTGTTGATGAACAGGAAGGTGGGAACCCCGTACCGCTCCAGCAGCCGCCAGAGGGTCCGGGTGTGGGCCTGGACGCCGTCGCTGCCGCTGACCACCAAAACCGCGCAGTCCAGCACCTGGAGCACCCGTTCCGCCTCGGCGGAGAAGTCCACGTGCCCCGGGGTGTCCAGCAGCGTGACCTCCAGGTCCCCCAGGGAGAATTCCGCCTGTTTGGAGAAGATGGTGATGCCCCGCTCCCGCTCCATATCGTCGGTGTCCAGGAACGCGTCCCCGTGGTCCACCCGGCCCAGGCGGCGGATGGCCCCGCTCTGGTAGAGAAGGGCCTCGGAGAGGGTGGTCTTCCCGGCGTCCACGTGGGCCAGGATGCCCATGACGAGTTTATTCATGCCGTCCCTCCTGTCAAGAGAAGGTGTCCCAGGGCCAGCGCCCCGTAGATCACCGGCTGGTGGAGCATGTAGATGAGAAGGGAATGGCGGCCCATGGCGGCGGCCAGGGGGACCCGCCGCATCTCCCGCGCCTCCTCCGGCCGGAGCCGGAAGAGGAAGTACCCCGTCAGGAAGAGGAAGAACCAGGGGAGGAGGGAGAAATAGTCCGTGGAGAAGAAGTCCGCCGGAGGGAAGCCCAGCAGGGCGGTGAGGCGGTTCCGGTAGAGCCTGTCCGGCAGGGCGGTCAGGCGCAGCCCCTCGAAGCCCAGGAAGCCCGCGTTCACATCCCGGAAGAGCAGGAAGAGGAGGAAGCTCCCCGCCAGCCCCGCCCGGGGAGGAAGACGCTCCAGGACCAAAGACAGGGGGACCAGCAGCATGGAGGAGGCCCCCAGCAGGGTCAGCACGCCGCAGTACACCAGATTGGAGGGCATCCAAAGCCAGGTGACGGCGGTGATGAGGGCCCCGCAGGAAAACACGGTCAGCCCCCGCCGGAACTGATGGCGGCCCAAAGCGAAGCAGTAGCCGGAAAGGAGGAGGAAGGTCCAGCAGATGCTCTGCTGCCAGACGTGGGCGGCGAAGCCGCGGTACCAGAGCCAATCCATGCCGACGATATAAACAAGGTCCCAGCAGGCGTGATAGAGGATCATGCTGATCAGGGCGCAGCCCCGGATGGTGTCTAACACTTGATAGCGGCGGCGTTCCAAGGAGCGGCCTCCTTTCTGGAGTGGGAAAAAGGGGGAGCGCCGCTCCCCCTTTTGGGTCTTCAATAGGCCACGCCCCAATAGATATCGGTGACGCACTTTTTGCCGCACACGGGGCAGACGCCCTCCGTGCCGCTCTGGGATAGGGGCATGCAGCGGGAGGTGACGCCCGCCCGCTCCTTCATGGCCAGCTCGCATTCCAAAGAGCCGCACCACTTGGACCGCAGGAAGCCGCCCTTGCCTTCGGCGATGGCCTTGGCCTCCTCGGGGGAGGAGATATCGAAGGTGTTGTCCTCCCGGTTCCGAAGGGCCATGGCGTACAGATTCTCGTGCACCGCGTCCAGGAGCCGCTTCACGGTCTCCTCCAGCTCCGCCAGGGGAGTGGTCACCCGCTCTCCGGTGTCCCGGCGGGCGATGACGCACTGGTCCTTCTCCATGTCCTTGGGCCCGATCTCCACCCGGAGAGGCACGCCCTTCATCTCGTACTCGGCAAACTTCCAGCCGGGGGAGTTGTCGGAATCGTCCATCCTGGAGCGGACGCCCGCCTCCTTCAGCCGGTCCCGCAGGGCGGCGGCGGCGTCCAGCACGCCGGGCTTGTGGGCCGCCACGGGAATGACCACCGCCTGGATAGGGGCCACCCGGGGGGGCAGCACCAGTCCGTTGTCGTCGCCGTGGGTCATGATGATGCCGCCGATCATCCGGGTGCTGACGCCCCAGCTGGTCTGATGGGGATAATGGAGCTGGTTGTCCTTCCCGGTGTAGGTGATGTGGAAGGCCTTGGCGAAGCCGTCGCCGAAATAGTGGCTGGTGCCCGCCTGGAGGGCCTTGTGGTCGTGCATCATGCACTCCACGGTGAAGGTCTCCTCCGCGCCCTTGAACTTCTCCTTCTCGGTTTTCCGGCCCCGGATCACGGGCATGGCCAGGAAGTTTTCCATGAAGTCGGCGTAGACGTTCAGCATCCGCATGGTCTCTTCCCGGGCCTCGTCCTCAGAGGCGTGCATGGTGTGTCCCTCCTGCCAGAGAAACTCCCGGTGGCGGAGGAAGGGACGGGAGGTCTTCTCCCACCGCAGCACGCTGCACCACTGGTTATAGAGCTTGGGAAGGTCCCGCCAGGAGTGGATGATGTTGGCGTAATGCTCGCAGAAAAGGGTCTCGGAAGTGGGACGGATGGCCAAGCGGTCCTCCAGCTGTTCGCTGCCGCCCACGGTGACCCAGGCGCACTCCGGGGCGAAGCCCTCCACATGGTCCTTTTCCTTTTGAAGCAGGGACTCGGGGAGCAGCACGGGGAGGTATACGTTCTCGTGTCCCGTCTCCTTGAAGCGGCGGTCCATCTCGTTCTGGATATTTTCCCAGATGGCGTAGCCGTAGGGGCGGTAGATAAACATGCCCTTGACGGAGGTATAGTCGATGAGCTCCGCTTTCTTGCAGACGTCGGTGTACCACTGGGCGAAGTCCACATCCCGGGCGGTGATGGCGTCCACCTGTCTCTTGTCCATAGCGTTCAAATCCTTTCCCTATTTAAGGTTTCAAAATAACCCCTATATTTTATCCGCCCCAGGTGGAATTGTCAACTGCTTTGGCGCATTTGGCCGGGATGGCTGTTTGCGTTTTGAGGAAAAGCATGGCAGGACACAAATGGCGCCGGAAATCACGGCAGACGGTTGGCCCTCCTGACAAGGGGCGGCCGGGGCGGTTTTTTGGCGCCTCACCGCCCCGGCAGGGGGAAGGACCGGAGGATCACCCGGCCGAAGCAGGCCAGGGTCCGCCCGCTGGCGGAGGGAAGCACCACGTCGGCGTCGGACCTGGCCCGGTTCAGGGAGAAGAGGTAGACGATGCCTGTCGGGTCCTTGTAATACTGCTTGCAAAGGACGTCCCCGTCCACGCAGAAGATGCCCACTTCCCCCGGCTTCAGCGGGTCCCGGTTCACATAGACCACGGACCCGTCGGCGATGAAGGGGGCCATGGAGTCCCCCTGAATCCGGACGGCGAACTCCGCCGCCGGGGGCACGTCGCCGATGACGGGGATGTAATCGAAATCCTCCCCAAAGGCGGGGGAGGCGTACCCGGCGGCGGCGGGAGTGCGGTAGAGGGGGATCATCCTGGGCTCCGCCGCCCCGGGCACGGCCTCCGCCTCATCCCGGCAGGCGCAAAGAGCTTCCACCACGGTCCGCACGGACTCCCGCCCCAGGGGGGAGAGGCTCCGGTAATTCTCCAGCAGCCGCTGTTCCTTCGGGTTCAGGGGCTGTCTTTTTTGCCGGAAGCTGTCCTGAAACAAGGTGTTGGGGTCGGTCTCCAGAGCGTCAAAGAGCCGGAGCATGATCTCTTCCTTGGGAAAGCTGACCCCCGTCTCATAATTTCCCACAGCGGAGGGCGAGACTCCCAGCAAAGCGGCCAGCTCCGTCCTGGTCATATCCAGTTCCCCCCGCCGGGCCCGCACTCTCTCCCCGAAGGACATAAGCCCCCTCCTCCCATACAATTTCCTCAATCTTACCAGCCGCCCGAGGCCCTGTCAATCAAAATTTCAAGTTTCTTGTAAAATACCCCTTGACATACTAGAACAAATGTGCTATTTTAAAATCACCGCCAAGATTCTTGTATCCCTGTCCCCAAAGTCCCGCCGCGAATCACCCCGTCGCACGTCAACGGAAGTCCAAGCGTCCCCCCCAAAAAAACGCCCCCAACCCCCGTCCCCCGCAAAAAAAGAATCACCTGCGAACCCAACGCAGTGGTTCGCAGGTGAAAGCGAAGAAATTCCCCGTCCGGCGGAGCTTTCCGTCCCTTCGGGGCGGGAAGCGCAGCGGTAAGGGGAATTTCTGAGCTGGTGGGGGAAGGTGGATTCGAACCACCGAAGTCAGTGACAACAGATTTACAGTCTGCCCCATTTGACCGCTCTGGAATTCCCCCAGATAGAAGATGAAGTTTTGGAGCTGGTGGACGGACTCGAACCCCCGGCCTGCTGATTACAAATCAGCTGCTCTACCAACTGAGCTACACCAGCAGTTCCAACAGCAGTGTTTATTCTAGCAGATGCGTTTCCATTTGTCAACAAAAATTTTCCCGTTTTCCAGGTTTTTTTAAAGGAGAGGATTGGATGATTTACACAAGACACCGTCCCCGGAGGCGTGCCCTGCGCTGCACGATGTGCGGCCGGGAGATTGTCCGGGGCGAGGAGTACTGGTTTTGCAGCGGCCGCCTGGCCTGTGCGGATTGCTTTTTGGAGCTGGCCCGGGGAGAGCTGGCCCCCTGCCGGGAGGTCTGCGGAAGGGAGGAATGGCTGTGACCCTTCTGGAGATGTCCGGCGTCTATCAGGACAGCGCCGCCGCCCTGCACGGGCGCATCGTGGAGCTGCGGGGGCAGGAGCGGGCCCAGGAGGACCCGGAGGCGGCCTTCCGCCTCCGGCGGCGCATCGACGAGCTGACCCCCCTCTGGAGAGAGGCCCGGGAGCTGGCGGCTCTCACCGCCCATTATTATGACAGGAGTTTTCATAATTATGAGAAATACACCCTTTGATACCCGTGCCAGCGAGTGGATCGGGGACATGACGGTCTGGCGCCGGCAGAACGACCCGGACAACGCCGAGCGGCTGGACCGCCTGCGCCGCAACCTCCGCCGGGCCCGGGAGGCGGAGCTGACGCCCCGCCAGCGCCAGATGCTGGAGCTTTACTTCGACCGGGGGATGAACATCCCCCAGATCGCGGAGGAGCTGGGGGTAAACCGTTCCACGGTGTCCCGGACCCTCCGCCGGGGGAAGGAGCGGCTGTACCGCTGTCTGCGGTACGCTTTGTAAATTTTGGCTGGAAAAGAGAAGGAAAAAGACGGGAATTGAGCAATATTTCCCCCTGGTTTCTCTTGCGGTTTGTGCCGGAAGCGGCTATAATCAAAGCCAGTATCGGAAAAGACGGGAGGTCCGCCGTCCCAGACCCGCCGGGGCGCGGGGGAGGCCGCCGGACCAGGAGGAACGACATGAAGGATATGATGTACAATTCCCTGCACAACCGTTGGCTGCGGCTGCTGGCCGCCATGCTGGGGGAGGGGGTGGTGGCCCTGGCGCTGCGCCTGTTCATTGTGCCGCTGGGCCTTTACTCCGGCGGACTGATGGGCCTTTGCCAGCTGATCCGCACGCTGCTGCACAACGGCCTGGGCCTGGAGGCGGACATCGCGGGCGTTCTCTATTTCATCAGCAACGTGCCCATTCTGCTGCTGGGCTACAAGACCCTGGGGCGGGCCATGACCTTCAAGACCATCGCCTGCACAGTGTCCTTCTCCTTTTTCTACAGCATCTTCCCCTCGCCCTCCGTCCCCATTGTGGAGGATTATCTCACCTCCTGCCTGCTGGGGGGCATCATCGTGGGCGTGGCCAGCGGCATCGTGCTGACCTGCGGCGGCAGCGGCGGCGGGCTGGACATTGTGGGGCTGTGCCTGAGCAAGCGGGGCAGCCGGTTCACGGTGGGCAAGTTCTCCCTGACCTTTAATCTGTTTCTCTATGCCGCATGCCTGGTTCTCTTTGTGCCGGAGGTGGCCATCTATTCCGTGATCTACAACTTCTTCTCCGCCATGGTGCTGGACCGGATGCACCAGCAGAACGTAAGCGTCCAGGCCATGATCTTCACCAAGGAGGACGAGAAGGAGCTGGGCCGCTTCATCATCGAGAAGCTGGGCCGCAGCGTCACCTATTGGGAGGGCACCGGGGCCTACAGCGGCAAGGGACTCCACGTGCTGGTGGTGTGCCTTTCCAAGTTTGAGATCGAGGAGCTGCTCCACGCGGTGCACGAGCGGGACGACCACGCCTTCGTCACCGTGCAGGAACGGGTCCGGGTTTTCGGCAACTTTGTGCGCAAGCTGGAGTGACCCATACGCGGAACCGCCCGGGCGGCTGAGGAACCTCAGCCGCCCGTTTTTTCGACCTCCCGCACCCGCAGGACCTCCCCCTCCACGGTGAAGCGCACCTCCAGCCCGGCGAAGCCGAAGCCGTACACCCGGCCGGGGTCCTCCTGATACCGGGGCCGGGGGTCCAGGGCCAGCACGGACCGCAGGGCCTCCCGCCGCTCCGGGGGGATTCGCTCCAGAAGCTCCGGCGGGAAGTCCACCGCCAGCGTCTCCCCGGCGGGGGCGGAGGCGAAGCCCCCCGACGCCTCCGGCCGGCAGTCCGCGTAGGGAAGATAGGGCTTGATATCCAGAATGGGCGTGCCGTCCACCAGGTCCGCCCCCCGGACACGGAGGACCGCGCCCCACTCCCGGGTCTCCTCCACTCCCGCCAGTGTCACGGCGGACAGGGCGATGGGGTTGGGCCGGAAGGGGGAGCGGGTGGCGAAGACCCCCAGCCGGGCGTTGCCCCCCAGCCGGGGCGGGCGGACCGTGGGGGACCAGCGCTGCCGGACCGCCTGATGAAACACCCAGACGAGCCAGAGATGGGAAAAGCCCTCCAGCCCCCGCAGGGCGGCGGGGTCGCGGTACTCCGGTTCAAAGACCACCAGAGCCTCCAGGGACTCCACCAGCCCGCTCTGCCGGGGGACGCCGAATTTGCCGGCAAAGTCGCTGCGGATGTGGGCGATGGCGCTCATGGCAAATGTCTGAGACATGGCGGGAACCTCCTCCTGTTCGTTTCCGCCATTATACAGCAGCCGGCGGGAAAAGGGAAGCCCACGATAAGTAGCCGCCGGAGAACCCGGCAGGGTCCTTCCGGCGGTCCGGGGAGTTTAGAACGCGCGGTCCAAGGCCCGCCCGGCGTCGTCCACCGTATTCCGGACGGCCCTTCCGGCGTCGTCCGCGGCGTCCCGGGCGTCGTCCATCAGACTGCCCTCCGGCGTGACGCCGCTGCCGCTGGAATTGCCGTTGGTGTTGGCGCCGTTGTTGGCGGTTCCATTGGTGTTGGCGCCGTTGTCATATCCGCCGTTGTTGCTTCCGGCGGTGTCGCTGCCGGTAACGGCGCTTCCGGTCTGGTTCCCGGCGCTGTTTTGGGCCCCGCCGCCGCAGGCGGTGAGGGTGAAGACCAGCAGCAGGGACGCCAGCAGGAACATCAGCGTGTTTTTCATGAGATGCGCCTCCTTACGATTCTCAAAGGGGCCCCGGCAGGGGCCCCGCAGTTCCGTCAAAGAAGCGCAGGACGCAGAGGTCTTGAGCTGCTTTGGCGGCGCGGGCGGGAAAACCCGTCCCGCGGTTTCACGATACCCGAGTGCTAGTGTCCCCCGCTCCTCCGGGGCAAACCCTGGGACTTTCAGGGATGAGCGCCTTTTTTTGAAAGGCGGAGACATGAAGCGGGGACCGGGGCCATAAGCATACTGTAGGCGTCCGCTGAAGGAAGCGCGCCGGAAAGGAGTGCTGGCCCATGGATTTTAAGGGAAGCGAGACGGAGGCCAATCTGCGGCGGGCTTTCGTGGGGGAGGCGCAGTCCCGGAGCAAATACGACCTCTTTGCCGAGGCGGCCCGGGAGGAGGGCTGCCTGCAAATGGCCGCCCTGTTTGAGGAGACGGCCCAAAACGAGATGGCCCACGCCCGCATGTGGCTCCGGGCGCTGAAGGGGCTGGGGTCCACGGCGGAGAACCTGGCCGCCTCCGCCGTGGACGAAAACGCCCTGTGGACCCATGTGTACACGGATATGGCCCGCACCGCCCGGGCGGAGGGCTTCCCTGAGCTGGCGGCCCGGTTTGAGGGGGTGGCCCAGGCGGAGCGGGCCCACGAGGTCCGGTTTTTGAAGCTGCTGGACAATCTCCGGCGGGACCAGGTGTTCCGCAAAGACGCCCCCGTCCTCTGGTACTGCCGGAACTGCGGACACCTGGAGTGGGGAAAGCGCGCCCCCGCCGCCTGCCCGGTCTGCGGGCGGCCCCAGGGATTTTTCCAGATCAAGGCGGAAAATTATTAAATCGTGTCCGGCGGAGGCGGACAAACGGGGGCGCTTTCCCCCAAAAACGGCATGCAAAAGAATTTTATCTCTGAGGACGCAAAAAATTCAGCAAAATGACGTATATTTTATAGGAAAACTGGTGTAAACTAACAAAAAGAACTTTACTGCCAGGGAAAAATTTTCGAAATGTTTGTGCAATTATCCATTGACTGGAGACGAAAAAGCGGTTATGATGGTAAAGTAATGACTCGTGGGCAAAAACGTTTGATTTCGATTCGATACAGAAAAGGAGAGCTGCAACATGTATACGCAGGAAGTCACTGTCAACAACGAAGTTGGTTTGCACGCCCGCCCCGCCACATTCTTCATCCAGAAGGCCAACGAGTTCAAAAGCGGCATCTGGGTCGAGAAGGAGGACCGCCGCGTCAATGCGAAGAGCCTGTTGGGCGTGCTGTCCCTGGGCATTGTGAAGGGCACCCCCATTACGCTGATCGCCGACGGAAGCGACGAGAAAGAAGCGGTCACCGCCCTGGTGGACCTGGTGAAAGACAACTTCGGAGAGTAATGCGCCGTCCCCGTGCTGCCCGTCAGCGCGGGGTGGTCTTTTTTTCGCCGCGAAGCCAGGGGAGAAGCGGCGCCCGGAGCGGGTTCGCCCCGGGCGCGCAGGCCCTGGACCGCGGAGCCCCCATTCACCCGGAAAAGGAGGCGGAGCATGACCAAGGACGAGCTGAAGGAGAAGGCCAACGACCTGCCCCTTGCCCCCGGGGTCTATCTGATGATGGACCGGACGGGCAAGGTCATTTACGTGGGCAAGGCGAAAAAGCTGAAGAACCGCGTCAGCCAGTATTTTCAGGACAGCGCTTCCCACACGGCGAAGACTCGGCAGATGGTCTCGCAGATCGACCATTTTGACACCATCTTTGTCACCAGCGAGTTTGAGGCCCTGGTGCTGGAAAACTCCCTCATCAAGCGGCACATGCCCCGGTACAACATCCTCCTCAAGGACGACAAGGGCTATCCCTTCGTCCGTCTCTCCAAGGAGGACTATCCCCGCTTCTCCATGATCCACAAGTGGGCGGACGACGGGGCGAAGTACTTCGGCCCCTTCGGCGGCCGGTTTGAGACCCGGCAGGCCCTGGACGCGGTGTGCGCCGCCCTGCGGCTGCCCACCTGCAACCGGAAGTTCCCCCGGGACATCGGCGCGGAGCGGCCCTGCCTGAATTTCCACATGGGCCGGTGCGACGGGTTCTGCCGCCCGGAGATGACGGCGGAGGAGTATAACCGCCGGATTCGCCAGGCCTGCCAGATGCTGGAGGGCAAGGCCAAGGACCTCCTCCGGGAGATGACCGGGGAGATGGAGGCGGAGGCGGAGGCGCTGCGGTTCGAGCAGGCGGCGGCCCTCCGGGACCGGATCAACGCCATCAGCGCCCTGAGCAAGAAGCAGACGGTCATCGCGGGCCTCTGCGCGGACACGGACATCTGGGGGCTGTACCGGGGAGCGGGGAAGTGCTGCTACGCCGTTTTGCACATGGAGGAGGGGAACCTGGCGGGCCGGGAGACGGAGCTGTTCACCGCCCCCATGGAGGAGGGGGAGGAGGAGATGCTCTCCGCCCTGACGGCCCAGTACTACCTGCCCCGGGCCATCCTGCCCCACGAGATTCTGCTGCCCTTTGAGACGGAGGGGTACTGCGAAAGCCTCTCCGAGGCGCTGACCAAGCGGGCGGGCCACAAGGTCTGGGTCCACGTCCCCCGGCGGGGGGAGAAGGCGGACCTGCGGGCCATGGCCCAGCGGAACGCCGCCGAGGAGGCGGAGCGGGCCACCACCGCTGAGGAGCGGGTGGCCCACACTCTGGAGCTTTTGACGAAGATGCTGGACCTCCCCGCCCCGCCCAGGCGGCTGGAGTCCTTCGACATCTCCAACACCGGGGGCAGCGACATCGTGGCCTCCATGGTGGTCTACAGCGGCACAAGGCCGCTGAAAAGCGCCTACCGCCGGTTCCGCATCAAGGACTTGGAGGGAAAGCCCGACGACTACGCCTCCATGCGGGAGGTGATCCGGCGGCGGCTCCAGCGGGCGGCGGACGGGGACGAGAAGTTCCTGCCCCTGCCGGACGTGTTTTTGATCGACGGCGGCGTCACCCACGCCCAAACGGCCCTGGCCGTGGCGGAGGAGTTTGGCGTAACCGTCCCCATCTTCGGCATGGTGAAGGACGACCGGCACCGGACGCGGGCCCTGGTGACGCCGGAGGGCCGGGAGATCGGCATCGTGGGGAACCAGGCGGTGTTCTCCCTCATTGGGCAGATTCAGGAGGAGACCCACCGCTTCGCCATCACCTACCACCACGAGAGCCACGGGAAGAGCGCCATGCGCTCCGCTCTGGACGGCATCCCCGGCGTGGGTCCCAAGCGGAAGGAGGAGCTGCGGAAGCGGTTCGGGACCATCAAGGCCATCCGGGAGGCGGACGCGGAGACCCTGGCGGCGGTGGTGCCAAAAGCCGCCGCCGAGGCGGTGTGGCGGCACTTCCACCCAGAAACGGAGGGCGCCGGAGAGCCATAAAAAAGGACCGAAGAGCTAAGCTCTTCGGTCCTTCTATTATGCCGCGGCTTCGTTGCCGCCGCTTTAGCCTGGTTCACCACCAGACCGCCAGAGCGCGCGAAAGTTCTTTTGGTAACTGTTCTTTCAAGAAAAGTTACTTCGCGGCTTTGGCGGCGCGGATGGCCTCGGTGAGCAGCGGGGTGACCTTGAAGAGGTCGCCGCAGATGCCGTAGTCCGCGATCTCAAAGATGGGAGCGGTGTCGTTCTTGTTCACCGCAATGATGCACTCGGAGTCCTGCATGCCGGCCTTGTGCTGAATCGCGCCGGAGATGCCCAGGGCAACATAGACCTTCGGATGCACGGTCTTGCCAGTCTGACCCACCTGATGGTCGGCAGACAGCCAGCCGGAGTCAATGGTCGCACGGCTTCCGCCGACGACGCCGCCCAGCTCCGCCGCCAGCTCCTCGGCCAGCTTGATGCCGCCCTCGACGTCCTTGCTGATGCCGCGGCCCACGGACACGATGAAGTCCGCGCCGATCAGGTCGACGAGCTTCTTCGCCGCCTTGACCACCTCGGTGACCTCGGTCTTCACATCCGCCTCAGACAGGGAGAAGCTGGGCTTCTCGATGACGCAGGCGTCCGCCTTGGCCTGGTCGAAGGGATTCTTCTTCATAACGCCGGGGCGCACCGTGGCCATGCAGGGACGGAAGCGGGGGCAGATGATGGTGGCCATCAGGTGGCCGCCGAAGGCCGGACGGGTCATCTTCAGGTTCCGGTCGGCCATATCCCACTTCTGGCCGTCCACGTCCAGGGTGGAAGCCTCCCGCAGGAACTGGATGTAGTTGGCGACATCAATGTCCAGGTGGGTGCAGTCGGCGCACAGGCCGGTGTGCAGCCGGGCCGCGCAGCGGGGGGCCAGGTCCCGGCCGATGTTTGTCGCACCGATCAGGAATGCCTCGGGCTTCAGGTCCTCGATGACGTCGCAGATGACCTTCGCGTACGCGTCGGTGTTGTAGACAGACAGCATGGGGCTCTCGCAGACATAGACCTTATCCGCGCCATAGCCGCCCAGCTCCTTGGCCGCGGCCTCGATGCCCTCGCCGCCCAGCAGCAGTCCACACAGGTTCACGCCCAGCTCGTTGGCCAGATCCCGGCCCTTGCTGATGAGCTCGAAATCGGTGGGCATCAGCTTGCCCTCGCGCTGCTCGCAGAACACCCAAACGTCCTTGAAGGCAGCGATATCCGCACTGTTGAAATTAGACATAATCTATGTACTCCCTTCTCAGATGATGTGTTTCTTAATCAGGATGGCGGCCAGCTCCTCGCAGGTCTCCTTGCCGCTGCCCTCCAGCATGACGCCCACGCCCTTCTGAGGAGGCGTAAAGCTCTTAAAGATGTTGGTGGGAGAGCCCTTCAGGCCGATGGTGCTGGGGTCGATCAGCTTGTGGTCCTTCAGCTTGTCAAAGTCAAAGGTGTCCAGAGGCTTGTTGTAGGTCTCGTAGATGCCGCCGATGGACATGTAACGGGGATTGTTCAGCTCCTTGATGCAGGTCAGGAGGCACGGGGTCTGGACCTTGATGGTCATATAGCCGTCCTCCAGCATCCGCTTGACGGTGATGTTCTCCCCGTCCTTGTGGATGTCGGCGGCGTAGGTCACCTGGGGCAGGCCCAGCTTCTCGGCGATCTGGGGGCCCACCTGGGCGGTGTCGCCGTCGATGGCCTGGCGGCCGCACATGACCACGTCGTCCTTCTCCACGCCGATGGTGTCAATGGCGGCGGCGAGAATCTGAGAGGTGGCGTAGGTATCGGAACCGCCAAACTCCCGGGCGGAGACCAGCACGCCCTCGTCCGCGCCCATGGCCATGAGCTCCCGGAGCATGGAGGCCGCCGGGGGCGGGCCCATGGTGACGACGATCACCTTGCAGCCGGTCTCGTCCTTGAGCTTCAGGGCGGCCTCCACGGCGTTCATGTCGTCGGGGTTCGTGATGGTCTGCATGGAGGCCCGGTTCAGCGTGCCGTCAGGGTTGACGGCCACCTTGCCGGAGGTATCGGGGACCTGCTTGACACAGACAATGATTTTCATGATGGCTTCCTCCTCCTCTTAAAGTCCCATATTCGCGGAGATGACGATGCGCTGGACCTCGCTGGTGCCCTCGTAGATCTCGGTGATCTTGGCGTCGCGCATCATGCGCTCCATGGGATAGTCCTTGGTATAGCCGTAGCCGCCGAACATCTGGAGCGCCTTGGTGGTGGTCTTCATGGCGTGCTCAGAGCACCAGAGCTTGGCCATGGCGGCCTCCTTGGTGTAGCGGACGCCCTGGCCCTTGAGGACGGCGGCCTGATAGGTCAGCAGGCGGCCCGCCTCGCAGCCCATCTCCATGTCGGCGAAGGTGAACTGGGTGTTCTGGAACTTGGAAATGGGCTTGCCGAACTGGACGCGGCCCTTGGTGTACTCCTTGGCCTCGTTCAGCGCGCCCTCGGCGATGCCCAGGGCCTGGGCCGCGATGCCGATGCGGCCGCCGTCCAGGGTCTGCATGGCGATGGGGAAGCCCCGGCCTTCCTTGCCCAGCATATTCTCCTTGGGAACGATGCAGTCGGTGAACACGATCTCGGCGGTGGGGGAGCCGTGGAGGCCCATCTTCACCTCATGCTTGCCGACGCTGAAGCCGGGGAAGCTGCTCTCCACGATGAAGGCGGAGATGCCCTTGGTGCCCTTGGACTTGTCGGTCATGGCGAAAACCACGAACACGTCCGCCACATAGCCGTTGGTGATGAAGATCTTGGAGCCGTTCATCACGTAGTGGTCGCCCTCCAGCTTGGCCTCGGTCTGGCCCTTGGAGGCGTCGGAACCGGCGTTGGGCTCGGTGAGGGCGAAAGCGCCCACCTTGTGGCCGGTGGTCAGCATGGGGAGGTACTTCTTCTTCTGCTCCTCGGTGCCGTGGGTGAGGATGGGGTCGCAGCAAAGACCGTTGTGGGTGGCGACGATGTCGCCGGTGGAGGCGCACTGCTTGCTCAGCTCCTCGATGCAGATGGCGGAGGCCAGGGGGTCCGCGCCGGTGCCGCCGTACTCCTTAGGCACGCACATACCCATGACGCCCAGGTTGAACAGCTTCTCGATGTTCTCCCGGGGATACTCGCTGTTCAGGTCGGTCTCGGCGGCGATGGGCTTCACTTCGTTCTCGGTGAACTCGGCCATCATCTTCCGGATCAGCTGGTGCTCACGGCTCAGATTGAAATCCATGTGATGTTCGCTCCTTATATAAAATTTGGAATTTTTGCGTACAAAAAGATAGCCCCGGGTCTGCGCGGCCCGGGGCTATCCGGGTCTATGATGAAATAGGGGACTTACTGGATGCCCGCGATGTCTTTGGCCAGCTGCTTCTTGCCCTGGATGTTGCCCTGACGGGCAATCATGATCCGCTGGGCCTGGGGAGAGCCCGCGCCGTGCATGGACTCGGTGCGGTAGCCCACCGCCGCCGCGCCCAGGCACATATTCTCCAGGAAGCGCATGACGCGCTGGCGGTCCTCGGTGGAGACGCCCTCCCGGGCGGCGAAGAACTTGTTGCAGATGTCCCCGATGGTCTCGCCGTTCCGGCCCACCACGGTACCGCTCTCAAAGTCCTTTTGAGAGGGCATGGTGACCATCAATCCGCCGGCCACGTCCTCAGCCAGGCGCACGATCTCATAGGGGAAGCGGGTGACGTTCTGCTTGCAGACGTTGGCAAGCAGCAGGTCGATCTGGTAGTTCCCCGCCTTGGTCTTGAAGCCCTGAGAGGAGCAGGCGATGCCGCAGCAGTACAGCGTCTCGTTCAGGTGGGTCATCTCGATGAGCTTATCCTTCACGGCGCTGGCCTTCTCCACGCCGTTGTACTCCGCAGCCAGGGCCGTGGCGCCAATCACCACGTCGCCCACGCCCACCTTGCAGCCGCCGTAGCTCTGGCGGTGGTAGCCCGCGAAGCGCTCCACGATCATGCCGGCGAACTCATACTCGCCGTTGAGGAAGATGTACTCGTTGGGGATGAACACGTGGTCCAGCACCACCAGGGCCTCCTGGCCGCCGAACTTGGCGTTGCCCACGTCGATGGACGCGCCCTCCTCCAGCTTCCGGGTGTCGCAGGACTGGCGGCCGTAGATCATGTACATGCCCTCGGCGTCCGTCGGGCAGGCGAAGGAGACGGCCCAGTCCTTGTCGGCCTCGCCCATGGAGATGGTGGGCATGAAGATGTGCCAGTGGGAGTTGATGGAGCCGGTCTGGTGGCATTTCGCACCCGAGACCACGATGCCGTCCTCCCGGCGCTCCACCACGTGGACGTACATGTCCGGGTCCGCCTGAGCGCTGGGGGCCTTGGAGCGGTCGCCCTTGGGGTCCGTCATGGCTCCGTCCACGGTGAGGTCGTTGTCCTGGACCATGGTGATGAAGTTCTTGAAGTTCTCGTGGTAGTGGGTGCCGTACTTCTCGTCGATCTCATAGGTGGAGGAGAAGACGGCGTTGAAGGCGTCCATGCCCACGCACCGCTGGAAGCAGGAAGCGGTCTTCTGGCCCAGGAGGCGCTGCATCTTCACTTTGTTGATGAGGTCCTCCGTGGACTGGTGCAGGTGGGTGAAGCGGTTGACGGTATGGCCCGTCAGGCTGGACTTCACGGTCATCAGGTCCTTGTACTGGGGGTCCTGGGCCAGGGCGTAGGTCATGGCGACGCAGTTGATGCTGGGGCGGATCATGGGGTGGTCCACCCAGTTCTCGATCTTCTCGCCGAACATGTACACCCGGGTTTTCAGCTTGCGCAGGCTCTCGATGTACTCTTGCGCGGTCATTAAAGCCATGTTCTTGTTCCTCCTAGTTTTGTTGGGGCGCTGGGGCTCCGCCCCTTTCCCCCGCCAGAGGCTCTGCCTCCGGACTCCGCAAGCCGTTCAAAAGGCTTGCGCCAAATTTGATCAGTCGTTTGCCAGGCCCATGAGCTCGTCACGGAAGATGCGCTCGTCCATGAGCTTCAGGTCCTCGGCAATTTTGGGCATGAACTCCATCTGGTCCAGAACCTGGGTCTGGAGGTCGATGCCCGGGGCAATCTCAATGAGGGTCACGCCCTCGGGGCGGAGCTCGAAGACGGCCCGCTCCGTGACGTAGAGCACCGGCTGGCGGACCTTGTTGGCGTAGGTGCCGGAGAAGGTGATGTGCTCCACCTGGTTCACGAACTTCTTCTTCGCGCCCTCCTGGGTGATGACCAGCTTGCCGTCCCGGCACTCGGTCTTGAGTCCCTTGGCGGTGAAGGTGCCGCAGTAGACCACCTTCTTGGCGTTCTGGGTGATGTCGATGAAGCCGCCCGCGCCGGCAAGCCGTGTGCCGAACTTGGAGACGTTCAAGTCGCCGTTGGGGGCCGTCTCGGCGAGCCCCAAGAAGGCCACGTCCAGGCCGCCGCCCTGGTAGAAGTCAAACTGCACATTGTGGTCCAGAATGGCCATGGAGTTGGCCGCGCCGCCGAACTGGGTGCCGCCGTAGGGCACGCCGGCGATGGAGCCCGCCTCCACGGTCAGGGTCATCTTGTCGGAGATGCCCTCCTCCGCCGCCACGTTGGCGATCTTCTCCGGCGCGCCGGTGCCCAGGTTCACGATGGCGTCCTGGGGCAGTTCCATGGCGGCCCGGCGGGCCAGAATCTTCTTGGCGTCCAGAGGGATGGAGGGGATGTCGTTCACGGGGATGCGGAATTCGCCGCTGAGAGCCCCGTCGTAGGGCATGCCCAGGCACTGGTTGTTGTCCTCGGGGCTGCCCACCACAATGGCGTCCACGTAGATGCCGGGAATCTTCACAAGGCGGGGGTCCAGCGTGCCGCCCTGGACGATCTTCTCCACCTGAACGATGACGATGCCGCCGGAGTTCTTGGTGGCCTGGCACTGGGCGGTGACGTCCAGAGGGCCGATCTCACGATGCACCGTGCAGTTGCCGTACTCGTCGGCGTAGCTGCCCCGGACCAGGCAGACGTTGATGGGGATGGGCTTGTAGAGAAGGCGCTCCTCCCCCTCGATGTTGACGAGCTTTACCAGGTCCTCCTTGGTGCACTCGTTCAGCTTGCCGCCGCCGTTCCGGGGGTCCACAAAGGTGTACAGGCCCACGTGGGTAATGGTGCCGATGTTGTGGGCGGCGATGTCCCGGTACATGTGGGTGATGACGCCCTGGGGCAGGTTATAGGCCTCCAGCTTGTTTTGAAGGGCCAGCTCGCCCAGCTTGGCGGCCCGGTCCCAGTGGCCGCCCACGACCCGCCTGCACATGCCCTCGTGGCCGAAGTGGTCGCCGCCGGTGCCGTCCCGGTGGCCCTGGCCCGCCGCGAAGAACAGCGTCAGGTCCCGGGGGTGCCCGGTTTCCACGAAGCGCTGCTCCAGGGCTTTGGTCAGCGCCTCGGGGCAGGCGCAGCTGACGAAGCCGCCGGTGGAGACGGTGTCGCCGTCCTTGACCATCAGCGCCGCTTCTTCTGCGGTAATCACACGAACTTTTTTCATGCTTTCCGAACTCCTTTTCCTATGATAGAATAGAGCTGAAACAGAACTTTGCCCCGGCAAGGAGACTTCTCCGCTGCCGCCGCTCCGGCCCGTGTTGTCACCAGGCTATAGAGCGCGCGAAAGTTCTTTTGCGTGCGTTTCTTTCAAGAAAAGTGCGTTACTTGTTCTGGAAGTGCTTTTCCTTCCGCTTTTCCAGGAAGGCGCTCATGCCCTCCTTCTGGTCCTCGGTGGCAAAGCACATGGCGAAGAGCTCGTTCTCCAGGGCGATGCCGTCGTCGATGTCCATCTGCATGCCCCGGTCGATG
>Ga0209064_1001280_pt1 | contig 41658 bp, 35 predicted proteins | sample Inofromicrocosms_FD_187498 | JGI IMG/M metagenome (GOLD analysis project Ga0209064, IMG submission 187498) | Mouse cecum microbial communities from Vienna, Austria - Inoculum for glucosamine and mucus D2O microcosms (SPAdes) (version 2) | ecosystem: Host-associated > Mammals > Digestive system >... | reverse complement strand
TTATGGAGTATTGTATCAGAAAATATCACCAAATGGGTGATATTATTTTGTCTCAAAAAAATATCGGCAGGCCGCATAAACAGGGCGATTATAGCATGAACCAATAATTAAACTTCACGGATTAAGGACAAACACATTGGATAGTATATTGCATGATAATCAGGCACCAGCGCAGATAGATGTGCTGAGTATAGATATTGACGGATATGATTATCATGTTTGGGATGCTGTTCAGGATTATAGACCGAGAATAGTGATTATTGAGTATAACCCTTCTATCCCCAATGATATTATTGCGATTAATCCCCATAGGGAGGACATATTTACGGGGTCTTCTGCCGCTGCTTTAGTGGAATTGGGCAGGAAAAAAGGATATTCCCTGATTGCGGTAACACAGACTAATTTATTGTTTGTTGTAAATGAAGAGTATGATAAATTGGAAATATGGGATAATGAATTGTCCGTACTGCGTCCAATGGAGCGATTGGGTGATGGGAAATATTTCCAGACGTATGATAAAAGAATTGTATTTACAGGGCATAATTCTTTTATATGGGCTGGAGAGCCTTTTGGAGATAGAGAGAATACATATTATTTTAGCAATGTTTAAGAACGTTTATATGGGGAAAACAGATGGAAAAAAATATAAAATTATGTGGAGGTATTGATATGTCAAAAGGGTTAAGGATATAGCCATTTCTATCTATCTTTAACCCCCAAGCGCCTTAATACACTTTTATAGAAAACCCCTCATATACCCCAACCGGAACATCCTCCCCAAAAGAGTACTGTTCCGTTATCTCTTTCTCAAATCTATACACCGTTACCACTTCCTTTGCAGGGTCAACTATCCAATACTCCCTGACATCCGCGGTACGGTATTTAAAAAGCTTTGTAAAATAGTCCATCTGTACACTGCCTGGCGAAACGATTTCAATTATCCAATCGGGCGCACCGATACAGCCTTTATCTGTAATTTTATTCTTATCGCAAATAACTGAAATATCAGGCTCTACGTAGTTCTTATCATTTTCGCTCAAAAATACCGCAAACGGAACTGGGAAAACTTCACATTCGCCATTATTTCGCTGAATGTAATTTCCGATTTCCCTATCAAAAAAATGCACCAATCTTTGGTGCTGTGTATTTGGCGGAGCCATATAATAAATTTTCCCATCAATTAACTCAGCCCGCTCTCCATCGGGCAGAGCATAAATATCATCTATTGTATGCATTTCTTCTTTACTTAATGCATTCATAATATTTACCTCCATTTCTGTCTTCATTATATCCAATAATTTTCATAAACACAACAACAAGGAAACAACAAAAGACATATGTAGGAACACATGCCTTTTCATAGCTAATGATTCAGCAAATCTGCAATAGCAGAGAAATCAACATACAAATCATCATAGATACCGGCCTTTACAGAATCGGAAAAAGTATAATCCATAATATCTTCCGATTGGAAATCATACACAATAATGCTTTTTTTGTCAGGATCAACTATCCAGTATTCACGGACGCCGGCAGCGCGGTATTTAAAAAGCTTTGTGAAATAGTCCATCCGCCGGCTGCTGGGTGATACAATTTCAATAATCCAGTCCGGTGCACCGAAACATCCTTTATCGGTGAGCTTATTGGGGTCGCATATAACCGAAATATCAGGTTCGACATAATTTGCATCATCTTTATCCAAAAATACTGCAAATGAGGATATATCCACTTCACAAGGGCCATTATGGGTGTTGATATATTCCCGGATGACGGCAAATATTTCCCCTATAATCCGCTGGTGCTTTCTGGCTGGGGGCGACATGTAATAAATTTGGCCGTCAATCAGTTCCGCCCTGCGGCCTTCCGGAAGGCTGTAGATATCATCAATAGTATAGGATTTCTCTTGTACAAGGGCTGATGCCATAGCAACACTTCCTTTCGTGGGCTGCTGCATGCGATATATGTGTTTACAGCTTCTTTATATTTAGTATACACTAAAATGGTAGGAGCATCAATTAAAAAGATTTCTTCTGCTATTACCGGCTGGCAAAAGGCATCCCAGGCATACTCTCCTATGCAAAAGAGGGCGTCAGGCTCTGGTTTCGGACGAAACTCTTAAAAAATCGGCAGATTGGTGCTTTGTAAAACTGTATTCATTTTGAAATTACATTTTGCGAAAACTCAAGCCAAAACGGTAATTAGATAACCTAATATAATAATGCATACCCTTTCATTTTGCTTGCAATAAAGAAGGGCATGTGTTAACATAAATATAAGCAAAGACATAAATCTAAGAATCTGACAGTTTCTTGACGGACATTCGATAAAGTCCGTATCGTGGCAGAAATTTTCCCGGAGAACTACCAGTTTAACTTAAGCGACTTCGCACTGTTTTTATCCGTGATGAAAGTAAAAGAAGCCTATAGGGATGTGCTCAGCATCATCCTGGATGAGAATGATTTGGAATTAAAAGAAGTGAAAGTGGAACAGGTGGTACTAAACCGTTCTGGGAAACGTGCCATACGCCTGGATGCCTGGGCTATGGACTGGAAGAACCGCCAGTTTGACATGGAGATGCAGAATGATACCAGCAGCGATAATATACGGAAGCGTATGAGGTTTTACCAGGGGATGCTGGACACGCCAATTTTAAAATCGGGAAAGCGAACCCGCTACCTCCAGCTGCCATCTACTATTATTATATTTATCACCCAGGAGGACATCTTCGGGAAGGACCTTGCGAGGTATACGTTCAGCGAACAGTGCGAGGAGGTAGAGGGTCTCGCATTGGAGGATGGAACGAAGAAGATATTCCTGAACATGACCAGCAGGAACGGCAGGCCGGAACTGGTGAGCCTGCTGCAGTATATGAAAAACACGGATTTGGATAACCCGGATATTTCAGTGAAGGATGAGCGCATCGTGGAACTGGATAAAATCGTGGGTGAGGTCCGTCAGTCCGAGGAATGGGAGGCTGTGAAGATGAATATTTTAGAGATTGGAATAGAAAAAGGGAGAAAAAAGGGGATAGAGGAAGGGATAGAAAAAGGGATAGAAAAAGGGATAGACCTTGGGCGGGCGGAAACGTTAGTTAAGGCAGTGGAATTAATGATGAAAAACTTAGGCATGGGGCTGGCAGAAGCGTGCAAGGGGATGGAGATTACCCAGGAAGAGTATCATAAGGCGAAAAAGGCAGTACAGGATATGAAACAGGAAGCGCTGATATGAAAGGGCTGTATGGAAGCATAGGGCATGCTTTGAATAAATCCAATTCTAATGCGGCGGTTCCCAATATACCTCCATCCTCTCATTCAAAAGCGCGGCCAGGTAGCAAAAGGCACTGTTGGACATCAGCAGTCCATAGCACATGCTCATAAGCTGCAGATCCCGGAAGCTGGAGTCCCTGGTATTCCCTTCCACATAAACGGTTTGGGAAGGCAAATTTAATCCTAAGGAAGCGGCATTGCTGCGGCACCAATCCAGATCATCGGAAAATACAAAGAAAACGGCATCCGGATGCTCTGTTGATATTTTTTTTGCAGCATCCAGATAATAGGTATGGGAAAGAGCCCACCCGATAGTAACATAATCCCCCCTTCGGATATGTACGCCAATGGACTTGGAAGACAGTATCTGCCTGGCATATTCCTGATTTCTTTCATCTGTAAGAGGGGGGAAGGATAATTCCTTCTTAAAAATATCCTGATAGGTGCGGAACCATTTAGGATGAATCCAGTAGCCATGATAGTAAACAGCTTCCCCTGGAAATTTTATAATTTCTGGATGAAATTCATTGGATGGAATGGAATAAACCTTTCCGTTAAAGGGGTTGTGGGTGGTATAATTGGAGGTCTCCGCAATCATTTCAATGGAAAAGCCAAGGTCCATAAAGGATTGGGCGATACTGATGCCATTTTCCTTGTTGCGGATAAACTCCTGCCATATGTCATCATCAAAATGACGGCTCAGGAGATTAGGCCGGATGCCAAATACTTTTTCCAGTTCATATCCGTTGTGTACTTGATTGACGAAGAAAAAGGAATCATCCAGAAACCATGGGCCGTTATCCGGGGCATAGATCTGGGCAAAACGCATAAAAATATATTGGAAAACCTGGTTGGCGAGTCCGCCGTTTAAATATTGAATTCTCATTTTTTACTCCATTTCTGTGCGGCCTTTGTGACCCGGCATTTCCGGGGCTTTATGCATGGCAAGTTTGTGGATGCTGCGCAGACACAAACTTGGGATTGAAAATTTCCAATTTTCAATCTTTGCCTCACTTCTACATGATTTTGTGTTATGATAATTGAATAGACTTTGCACTCCGGTTGAAATACACTTATATTATAGCAATTAGCGGCACAAGTCACAATATGAAAGTAGGTGATTGTAAGTCTATAGAATAATATTTTACACCTTTTTGTTTAATATTTATATATTGCCAGCTTTTTTTGGAATAGAATCCAATAACTATTGATATTTCAGCATTTTTTGGATATTATATATAAATATATTAGAAGTGTCCGGGTCTTTAACAGTTCCACAATAAGAAAAGTACTTACAGGCCTTATACAGCCTGTATTTTTTTGTCGAATTTTCTGTTACACCTGTAAGAATATACCCTTTCATTTTGCTTGCAATAAAGAAGGGCATGTGTTAACATAAACATAAGCAAAGACATAAATCTAAGAATCTGAAAGTTTCTTGACGGACATTCGATAAAGTCCGTATCGTGGCAGAAAACTTGCCGAACTCCTTGCTTACCACTAACTAAATACCGCAGGGAGGGAAAAGCACCGTACCTCTCTGTCCGACGAAAGAGAGGTAATGATATGCAGAAAACAACAACGGGGCTAACTGATCAGGATAGTGCCTTGGCAGAATTTCTCCCGGAGAACTACCAGTTTAACTTAAGCGACTTCGCACTGTTTTTATCCGTGATGAAAGTAAAAGAAGCCTATAGGGATGTGCTCAGCATCATCCTGGATGAGAATGATTTGGAATTAAAAGAAGTGAAAGTGGAACAGGTGGTACTAAACCGTTCTGGGAAACGTGCCATACGCCTGGATGCCTGGGCTATGGACTGGAAGAACCGCCAGTTTGACATGGAGATGCAGAATGATACCAGCAGCGATAATATACGGAAGCGTATGAGGTTTTACCAGGGGATGCTGGACACGCCAATTTTAAAATCGGGAAAGCGAACCCGCTACCTCCAGCTGCCATCTACTATTATTATATTTATCACCCAGGAGGACATCTTCGGGAAGGACCTTGCGAGGTATACGTTCAGCGAACAGTGCGAGGAGGTAGAGGGTCTCGCATTGGAGGATGGAACGAAGAAGATATTCCTGAACATGACCAGCAGGAACGGCAGGCCGGAACTGGTGAGCCTGCTGCAGTATATGAAAAACACGGATTTGGATAACCCGGATATTTCAGTGAAGGATGAGCGCATCGTGGAACTGGATAAAATCGTGGGTGAGGTCCGTCAGTCCGAGGAATGGGAGGCTGTGAAGATGAATATTTTGGAGATTGGAATAGAAAAAGGGAGAAAAAAGGGGATAGAGGAAGGGATAGAAAAAGGGATAGAAAAAGGGATAGAAAAAGGGATAGACCTTGGACGGGCGGAAACGTTAGTTAAGGCAGTGGAATTAATGATGAAAAACTTAGGCATGGGGCTGGCAGAAGCGTGCAAGGGGATGGAGATTACCCAGGAAGAGTATCATAAGGCAAAAAAGGCAGTACAGGATATGAAATAGGAAACGCTGGTATAAAAGGGCTGTATGGACAGCATAGGGCATGCTTTAAATAAATCCAATTCTAATGCGGCGGTTTCCAATATACCTCCATCCTCGCATTCAAAAGTGCGGCCAGTCAACACTTATGGAGATTTTTCAGGATTATCTGAAAGGGCAGGGGGGCAAGGAAGAACAGATAATAGCGGTTAATCTTGAGGACTATGATTTTTATGAACTGCATGAACCGGCAAGGCTTTATGCGTATATCAAGGAAAGGATTTCCCAAGGATATAGAACGTATGTTTTTTAGATGAAATACAGCATTGCGAAGACTTTCCGGGGGTAGTGGACAGCCTTTCTATCAAAAGAAATGTAGATGTGTATCTTACCGGTTCCAATGCTTATATGCTTTCCAGTGAGATAGCAACATTAATCTTTGGGCGTTATGTTGAGATAAAAATGCTGCCATTATCTTTTAGTGAGTATGTTTCTACTGTGGGCATTGGAGAAGGGCTGCAGAGGAGATATACGGAGTATCTTACAATGGGTTCATTCCCCTATACTCTTGAATTTAAAGGGAAGACAAGGGAAAACAGTATTTGAAGACCCTGGAAAAGTATTATGTGGCAGACTTAGGGTTGAGGTATATGCTTCTTGGTGCAAGAGGAACGGATGTGGGGCATATGCTGGAAAATGTGATTTTCCTGGAACTGAAACGCAGGGGATACGAGGTTTATGTGGGGAAAATGGATGAACTAGAAGCGGATTACGAAGGAATACGCCGTATCAATGCATTGGACTGGCTAATGGGAAGTGCGAAGTAGGTAGCAGTTCAGCTCAAAATAGATTATGATGGGATAGGTAGCAGAAATGAGGTAAAGATTGGAAATTGGAAACTTTCAATCCCAAGTTTGTGTCTGCACGGCATCCACAAACTTGCCATGTGCAAAGCCCCGGAAATGCCGGGTCACAAAAGCCGCGCAGAAATGGAGGAAAAAATGAACGTAAAAAAATTAGTAGAAATATTAGGTGCAGACTTTTACACTGGGGTTCCGGATTCCCAGTTAAGAGCCTTGTGCGATTATATGATGGACGTATACGGAATTGACCCAAAGCATCACGTAATCGGGGCAAATGAAGGGAACTGCGCTGCATTGGCAGCGGGATATCATCTGGCTACCGGCAAAGTGCCGGTGGTATATATGCAGAACAGCGGGGAAGGGAATATCATTAACCCGGCGGCTTCTCTTTTGCATGAGAAGGTTTATGGGATTCCCTGCATTTTTCTGATTGGATGGCGGGGTGAGCCTGGTGTGCATGATGAACCGCAGCATATTTATCAGGGGGAGATAACGCTGAAGCTGTTGGAAGATATGGGGATTGCTTCCTTTGTGATAAGCAAAGACACGTCCGAGGAGGAAATCTGGGCTAAAATGGAGGAATATGACGGGCAGCTGGCAATGGGAAAAAATGTAGCTTTTGTCGTCCGCAAGGGGGCATTGCAATATGAGAAAAAGGCAGCCTACCGGAATGACTATGCGATGGGCCGGGAAGAGATTATCCGCCATATCGTCCGGTACTCCGGGGATGATCCGGTAGTTTCCACCACAGGTAAGGCCAGCCGGGAATTGTTTGAAATCCGCAGGGCGAAGGAACAGGGGCATCAATATGATTTCCTGACTGTGGGTTCCATGGGGCATGCTTCTTCTATCGCTTTGGGCATTGCACTGCACCGGCCGGATAGAAAAATATGGTGTATTGACGGGGATGGCGCTGCTTTAATGCATATGGGGGCCATGGCGGTAATTGGCCAGGCAGCGCCTGATAACCTGGTGCATATAGTCATCAACAATGGCGCTCACGAATCGGTAGGCGGGATGCCAACTGCAGCAGGGAATGATGGGCTGAAACTGGTGAAGGTAGCGGAAGGGTGCGGATACCGGAGAGTTTATTGGGCGGAAAGTTATGAGGAGTTGGATGAAGCCTTAAGGCTGGCGAAGGAAGAGGAAGGGCTGGCGTTTATAGAGGTGAAGGCGGCTATTGGGGCAAGGGAAGATTTGGGCAGGCCATCCACTACGCCGGTGGAAAATAAGGAAGCGTTTATGGGGTATTTGATGGGGTGATTTTTGTGGGAGGCTAAGTCCTTTCAGAAAAGCAGCGGCAAGTTTATCGGTTTCGCGATTATCTAAAAGTTTCCGGACTGTGAAAGGAGAATCATTATAAGAATGCAGAGGTATTTCAATACAGAGGGGCAATGTGAACCTAACAAGCACTATATGGTACGCCTGGATGACAGGCTGGAAAAAATAAAGAGGCTGTTTGTGGACAGGGGGAAATATTTTATTATTAACAGGGGCAGGCAGTATGGGAAGACTACTACTTTGCGGCTTCTGGCAGAATTTTTGAAGGACGATTATGTGATTTTATCCATGGATTTTCAGATGATGAGTTCGGCAAACTTTGCGGATGAGCAAACATTTGTGATTTCATTTATGGAATATGTAGAAAGAGTGCTGTCTGCTAAAAAGGATACAATAGAAGGTTTAAGTACAGAAGCTTTTCAGAACCTGTTGTCTTTAAAGAAGGAAGAGAGAATTTCGATGGACAAGATGTTCTGTGCATTGAGCGAGATATGCCAAATAGCGAAAAAGCCCGTGGTACTGATGATTGACGAGGTGGACAGCGCATCCAATTACCGGGTATTCCTGGATTTCCTGGCCATGCTCCGTGGATATTATCTGGACCGGGAGAACAGCCCTATTTTCCAATCCGTGATTCTGGCAGGGGTATATGACATTAAAAACCTGAAATTGAAGGTACGTTCGGAAGAAGAGCACCAGTATAACAGCCCATGGAATATTGCCGCGAGGTTTCATATTGACATGAGTTTTACTGCTGCGCAAATTGCATCCATGCTGGAGGAATATGAGCAGGATAACCACACCGGGATGAATGTGGAGGAAATGGCAAGGTGCATATATGATTATACATCGGGCTATCCCTACCTGGTTTCCGCAATTTGTAAGTTTTTGGATGAAGAAATCCCGGAGCTGACAGGATTTGAGGATATGGGCATTGTCTGGACCAAGGAGGGGATTCGGGAAGCAGTGAAAATCCTGCTGAATGAGAATACTCCTTTGTTTGACAGCATGGTGAAGCAGCTGGATACGTTTAAGGATTTAAAGGAGTTGATAGAACAGCTTTTGTATCGGGGGAGAAGGATTTTATTCAGCCCGGCTGAGAAATCGCTTAATTTAGGACTGATGTTCGGTTACTTTAAGGATGACAATGGGCGTATTACAATAGCAAACCGTATTTTTGAGATGTATTTGCTGAACTTATTTATTGCGGAAGACTCAATCAAAAGTGAAATATATTTATCTGGCCAGGATGACAAGAACCAATTCATCCGCCAGGGCAGGCTGGATATGGATTTGGTGCTGGAAAAGTTTGTGGTGCATTTTACGGATATCTATGGGGATAACGATGAAAAATTTTTGGAGAAATACGGGAGGAAATTTTTCCTGCTGTATTTAAAGCCGATTATAAACGGCACCGGGAACTATTATCTGGAAGCGGAGACAAGGGATGCCAGGCGCACCGATGTGGTGGTGGACTACCGGGGTGAGCAGTTTGTCATAGAACTGAAAATCTGGCGCGGGAATGAGTATAATGAGTGGGGGGAAGAGCATCTGGCGGAATACCTGGACTATTACCGCCTGGATAAAGGGTATATGGTAAGTTTTAATTTTAACAGGAAGAAGGAAGTTGGGGTAAAAACGATAAGGATGGGAGGTAAAATGATTGTGGAGGCTGTGGTTTAGATATAAATGCTTAACTGTCTGTAAATTAATAAAACTGTAAAAAAAAGACATTTCCTGTTGAAATTATGTATATTTGAAACTATAATATTAGCAGAGGATGGAAAATGAATAAGACAGTTAAGGATGTTGGGATAAGTATGCTATCCAATGCTATATGGGAATTGCTTCTTATAGTGGGTGCGGCTGTAGGTACTCCAATAATGGCTACGATAGTATTGATTAAGAAAGGCAATGGTGAAGACATAGATATTGTATGGTGGATTATTCTTGTTGTCTTTGCACTATTAAGTATTGGGAATATTATTGTTGGGATTTTACAATTTGTAAGAAGGACAAACAAGCCAACATTTCCAGCAATTAAATCTGATGTATTATATGAAATGATGAGAACGGAATTATATTTTGCAGATAGAGAAAATATAAAATGCTATCGAGAGGTTCGTTTTAAGGTTTTATGTGATAAGATGAGGTCTATCCGTAAGCAATTTACCTGGACGGGAGATGGTTATAAAGGAACTGTTTTGGACGAAAAGAGTAAGGGTAAGAATTTCAAAATAGATGATTCCGTTAGGCGTTTGCCACCACAGATATACGATGTGGAATTTGATGCGGAAAAGAAAAAAGGAGACAGGGTTTCTTATCGGGTGATTACAGAAGTAACGGATAAAACCCATGTAATGCAACCAAGCCTGTCACAGCAAATTAATAGTAAAACAAAGAAATTGGAATTGGTATTGACAGTGCCGAGAGGGCTTGTCAAAAATGTGACAAGTTCTGTTTATGCAGATTCGGCTCATAAAGTGGAAATTGGCGTTAGCAAAAAAATTGACACTAAAACGTATGGTGAGATGGAAACATATGAGGTATGTATAAAAAATCCAGAATTGTTACATAGATATTTTATAGGATGGGAATGGTTATAAAATTGACAAAGTGAGGAAAATATGATATTGTAGAATAGTAGCAGAAGATAGTATATGGAGGAAGATTTATGGATGGTGACTGAGTGTTATTAGTCCATTAAGAACGATTAAGATAAAGGACTAAAGATAAAGGGAAAATTAGAGGGAAAAAGCACCCATTTAGGTGCTTTTTTGGTGTATATTATTATTTTCACCTTATAGGATTAGTGTGTCATTAGACGCATAAATGTATGAATTTGTCCAATGAACTTACAGAGAGTGTGGGGCATTCTTTGGAATTGACCGCTGGACAATTTTTGTAACGGATAACATGTGAGGGGATGGCATGTAGTCAAAGAATAAATCTAAAGAAATAAAAATAAATGCCGATAAATATATTATAGGCATAGGATGACAAGGAAGGTCAGGTAGCTATCATGGATGATAAACATAAGAGTAAAAATTGATTTTTATATATTTTTTATAAGGTCGATTTTTATTCTTATTTTTTGGTGCTTATGGCAAAAACTGTCATCACTTTGAATTATCAATGCAAAGGAATAAAGAAAACATCAGCAAGGCGTAAAGAGGACATCGGACTGTGAGGAAAATGCAGAAAAAGCAGGCAGAGGAATTCTTAAATCTGCTTGGACAGGCTCATAATGAAATAAAGACGGCCATCAGGACAAAAGAAAAGGATACAGCGCTGGAATTGCTGGAGCAATGCCAGGATGGGGCAATCAAACTGGGGAACATGATAGAGAAAGTGGAGGGGGAAGGCTTTCCAACGATTCATCTGCTGGAAAATTATTGTGAACTGGTTTATGGGATTTATGAAGAAATTGCTGGAATGGGCCAGTATGCTGGGGATGGAACGATTAGCGAAAATGGACAGAGCGGCAAAGGTATTCCGATAGAGGAAGAAAATCTGGAAGCTGTATGGAAACATCTGGATGAAGTGCTTTTGCAGATAGAAAACAGCATACATAATGATATCAAAATAAGAAAAGAAGCGGTATTCCTTCCCTATAAAGCGGCCATGTGGGATTCCTTGGAGAGTGTCTGGAAAGCAGCGGAAGAAGACCCGGATTGTGATGCCTATGTAATACCGATTCCATATTTTGACAAAAAACCGGATGGAAGCCTGGGGGAAATGCATTATGAGGGCGAACTGTATCCGGAATATGTACCTGTTACAAAGTATGATGAATTTGATTTTCAGGCTCATCATCCGGATATGATATTTATACATAATCCATATGATATAGGAAATGCGGTGACAAGTATTCATCCATATTTTTACTCCGGAAATATAAAAAAATTTACGGATTGCTTGGTATATATACCTTATTATATAACGACCGGGGGGATGAGCGAAGGGCAGTCATTATGTTCTGCATATATCCATGCGGACTATATTGTGATTCAATCAGAGAAATTCAGGAAGTTTTTTGACGCCAGAATTCCCGATGAGAAGTTTCAGGCTTTAGGTTCGCCAAAGGCCGACAGCATATGGGAAAAGTGCCAGAACCCGCCCGAAGCGCCTGTGGACTGGAAACGGAAAATGAGCGGAAAAAAGGTGTACTTTTATAACACAAGCCTGGGAGGTATGCTGGAAAATACGGAAAAATTCTTAAAGAAAATGGAATATGTGTTCCGTTGCTTCCAGGGGAGGGAAGATGCCTGCCTATTATGGCGCCCCCATCCTTTAATGGAATCCACTTTAGATTCCATGAGAGCGGAGTACCGCCCTGTTTATGATACTTTGAAGCAGAAATTTATTCAGGAGGACTTGGGGATTTTTGACGATACACCGGATATCGAAAAGACAATCGCTTTGAGCGATGTTTATATCGGTGATGCAGGTACATCCGTTACCGCGCTGTTTGGCATCGCGGGAAAGCCTATGTTTATTTTAAATAACAGTATTTCCCATGAGCCACAGGAAGAGGACTGGCGGGGGGAAATCATAACCGGGTTTCGCCGGGATGGATATGATGAATGGAAAATTACCCAGGGGAATAAGCTTTATTATTCGCGGAATAAGAATTATAGATATGAATACTATTGTGATTTGTCGGAGTATGCTGCAGGTGGGTATTATTCCAGCGCGATAGAGGGAGACGGCAAGGTATATGTATGCCCCGCCAATGCCCAGGATATTTTGATAATAAAGGATAGAGAAATAGTCAGGAAAATAGAGTTGGAACAATGTCTGGAAACGCCGGGGGCATTCTATGGGGCATGGAGAATCGGAGCATATTTATTTTTGATACCTAATAAATATCCATCGATTGTGCGTTTGGATACCAGGGATGATAAAGTATCCTACATTATGGGAGCGAATGAAGCCTTTATCCGGGAAAAAGATGGTGAACGCAGAATCGGAGGAAGCTGTGTCTGGAAAGAATATCTTATGCTGGGGTCTCCTACAGACAGCCAGGTGCTGGCCATTCGTAGTGATAGCATGGAGACACAGGTAATAACAATTCGGGTAGAAAATTCGTGCGGCTGCTGGACAATGGCGACAGCGGATAAGGAAATATGGCTGCTTCCTTATGAAGGGAGGACGGTTACATGCTGGAATCCGGATACGGGGGAAGTGAAGGAGTACTCCGGGTTCCCGGATACGTGCCATATGCGGGATAGTTTTGACAGATATACAGGAGAAAATAAAGAGAGTTGTCTGCTTACAATGGCGGTGTCTTGCAAAGATAGTATGATATTTTCTCCCGGTTTTGGAAATATGTTCCTTATATTGAATAAAGATACCGGCCAGTTTCAGGAATGGAAGCCGCCCTTTGGTGTGAATTATGAAGAAAAAAGCGATTATTTTCCTTTTTGGTCAGAGGGAACTTTTGTACGGAGGACGGATACTCTGGGGGAATGGACCTACCGATATTATGATGCCCAGGCCAGAAAGCTGTATGATGTGAATCTGGAAAATGGAGAGTATAGAGAAATTGCGATAGAATTTGATAAAAAGGAACTTGCCAGGCATGCGCCGGGTTTTGACAGGACTTCTGAATGGATGGCATATAGCTGCTGTGAAGATGCATTTAATTCGCTGCCCGATTTGCTGGATGGGAATATAACGGGGAAGCCTTTTGATAAGGCGCGGCAAATGGAAGCCTATGGGGCGGTTGTGAAGAACAATGACGGGACATGCGGGGAGAAGATTTACCGGTTTGCGGCAGAAGGCTGAATGAGAACGGAGGGTAATGGTATGGTAAAAGTAATTACATATGGTACATTTGATTTATTCCATGAAGGCCATTACCGGCTGCTACAAAGGGCAAAGGCTCTTGGTGATTATCTGATTGTGGGGGTGACCAGCGAGAAGTACGATATGGAACGGGGAAAGCTGAATGTGGTGGACCCGTTGCTGACCCGTATGGAAAATGTAAAAAAGACCGGGTTTGCCGATGAGATTATTGTGGAAGAAACGGTGGGGCAAAAAATCAATGATATCAAAAAATATAATGTAGATATTTTTACAGTGGGTTCCGATTGGACAGGAACATTTGACTTTATCAATGATTTCTGTAAAGTGGTTTATTTAGAACGCACCAAAAATATATCCAGCACCATGCTCAGGGAACAGAACAAACGAATTTTAAAGGCTGGAATTATCGGTACTGGGAGGATAGCCAACCGTTTTATACCGGAGGCTAAATTGGTCAGCGGTATCAGTGCCCAGGGAGTATACAATCCCCATAGGGAAAGCGCGGAAAAATTTGCGGCAAAGTGGGAAGTCAATGCTTACAATGATTTGGAGGCATTTTTTAAGGATGTAGATGTGGTTTATGTGGCATCGCCTCATCAGACCCATTATGAATATACAAAGGCGGCTTTGGAACATGGGAAACATGTCTTATGTGAAAAGCCTATGACATTAAAAGAAGAACAGACTAAAGAACTGTTTGAGCGTGCCAAAGCGCATAACTGTATTTTACTGGAGGGAATTAAAACAGCCTTTTGTCCAGGGTTTGAAAAGTTAATGGGAATTGCCTGCAGCGGAATCATTGGGAGCATTCGGTATGTGGATGCCTGCTTTACCAAGCTGGAAGGTAAGGATACAAGGGAACTTACGGATAAAAAGTGGGGCGGGAGTTTTACGGAGCTTGGGAGCTACTGCCTGCTTCCGGTAATTAAGCTTTTGGGGGAAGAATATGAGGATGTGCGGTTCGACATGATGAAGGATGAAAATGGGCTGGACGTTTTTACAAAAGCTTCCTTGAAATATCCTAAGGGGATTGCAACAGTAGTCTGCGGCCTGGGCATAAAGGCGGAAGGCCGGTTGCTGATTGGAGGTACAAGAGGATATATTGTAGTAGAACCGCCTTGGTGGAAGACCACATATTTTGAAGTACATTACGAAAATCCGGCTCTGGTGGACAAATATTCGGAATTGTTTCTGGGGGATGGGCTTCGTTATGAAATAAAGGATTTCGTGAATTTGATTAATGGGGATAGTAAGAGCGGATTTAAACTGACCAGGGGGGAATCCGTGGCGATGGCGGGGATTATGGAGAGGTTTTTGGCGCTGGAGGGGCGGTAACAACAGTTCCTCTGCGGATTTGATTGAGAAAGAATCAGGAGAAAGAAACATATGAAAATATGGGCACACAGGGGATGCAGCCAGAGATATCCGGAAAATACGCTGTTGGCGTTTGAAAAGGCGATGGATATCCCAGGCCTGGCAGGAATCGAACTGGACATTCAGATGACCAGGGATGGGGAATTAGTGGTCATTCATGATGAACGGGTGGACAGGACAACAGAGGGGATTGGGTTTGTAAGGGATTATACTTTGGCGGAGTTAAAAAGGCTGCACATTTATGCGGATGAAAATCCGGGCCAGAAGATTCCGGCGATGGATGAAGTTTTTGAGGTTATAGGGCAGAAATTAAAAGAAGGGCTGCTTTTAAATATCGAACTGAAGACGAGTGTCTGGCCTTATCCGGGGATAGAGGAAAAAATTATCGAAATGGTTCACAGAAGAGGTTTTCAGGAAAATATGATATATTCTTCCTTCAGCGCATTGACGTTGGAGAGAGTTCGGGAACTGGATAAGGAGGCAGAAATTGGTATATTGGATAATAAAGTTTCAGATTGCCTGTTTAAACTGAAAGGCGGCTGTGGCGCCAATGCGCTGCATCCATGTTGGAAAGGGATAGATTTGCCGGCTGAGAAAATCAGCGGCTATAGTGTAAGGGCATACTTCAGCGGACATTTATATCCGGAAAAGCCCACAGGAACAAGGCTGGATTTGGGGAGTCTGGAGGAAAGGGGAATCACGGATGTGTTTTTGAATGAGCCGGAGATGTACTGCGGTACGTCGGTTGGTAAATCATAGCAACAATTCGGATTTGTCCGAATTAATGTAAATTATAGATTTAGTTGTATATTTAAAAGATATTGCACCTTGACAATTCCATACTTTATATCAGATTGAAAAACAGAATTCCGTTCCTTTACATCTTTTATCTGCGATGATAGAATGAATATATATGATAAGTTCATAAAGTCTTTGGACTTTTGGAAGGGGTAAAATATGAGACGCCATTTTAATACAGAAGAGCAGTGTGAGCCGGAAATACATTATATGGTAAAACTGGACGAACGGGTAGACAGGATAAAGCGTTTTTTCATAGACAGAGGAAAATATTTTATTATTAACAGGGCAAGACAATATGGAAAAACCACCACCTTATGTGCTTTGGAAGAATATTTGAAAAAGGACTATGTTGTTGTTTCTATGGATTTTCAAGGGATTAGTACAGCAGAATACCAAGATGAGAGTGCTTTTGTGAAAGCATTTAAAAGAATGTTCATAGAGGCATTGGAAGAGAATGAATCAAAACCAAAGGAACTGAAGGCGGCGATGGAGTCTTTGAAGAATTCCGAACAGAGCACTTTAAGCGAGATGTTTCATCTTTTGAGTGAGATATGTAAAGTATCCCCACAGCCAGTGGTCATGATGATAGATGAAGTGGATACAGTAAGCGACAATCAAGTTTTTATAGACTTTCTGGCAATGCTACGGAGGGATTATATAAGGAGAAGAAAGAAACCGGTTTTCCATTCGGTGGTACTTGCAAGTGTATATGATATTAAAAACCTGCGGCTTAAGTTCAGGATGGATGAAGAACATCGCTATAATAGCCCATGGAATATCGCGGCTGATTTCGACATTGAAATGGCTTTTTCTGTAAAACAGATAGAAAATATGCTGCTGGAATACGAAAAGGATAATCACACAGGGATGGACGTGGCAGAGGTTGCAGAGGAAATATTTGAGTATACGTCAGGCTACCCCTATTTAGTATCTGCCATCTGTAAAATAATGGATGAAAAACTGCTTTGTGCAGATACTTTTGTAAATGGCAATAATTTGTGGAAAAAAGAAGGTGTTATGGAAGCTGTAAAAAAGATATTGCAGTCTAATATCCCTCTATTTGACAATATGGTGAAGCAGTTGGATACTTATAGTGATTTGAGGAAAATGATAGAGGATATTTTGTATCAGGGAAAGCAGATATCGTTTAGCCCAGCGGAGAAATCAATTAACCTGGGACTTATGTTTGGCTTTTTTAAAGAAGAGGGAGGGCATGTAGCGGTAGCAAATCGTATTTTTGAAATGTATTTGTTAAATCTGTTTATAGCAGAAGAATCTTTGAGAAGCGATATGTTTCTATATGGCCAAAGCAGTAAAAATCAGTTTGCTGTAGAACATCAATTTAATAACGGTTAAGGATAAAATAATTGTGGGAGATAAGATAAAACCTGATATGAAGTATGTAATTGTCATATTTTATATCAGGTTTTTTATTATAGGAACGGAGTTAAAAGTGAAAGCATCAAAACAGGAACAGCGGTATTATATATCAGAAGAAGAATTGAAACAGGTTCAGGCCATTCAGCGAGAACTAATTGCCGAGGTAAAGCGGATATGCCGAAAGTGCGATATCCACTTTAACATGGTGGGCGGAACGATGCTTGGCGCTATCCGCCATAAGGGGCATATCCCATGGGATGACGATGCGGATATTGGTTTCCTAAGGACAGAGTATGAAAAATTCCGGAAAGCCTGTAAAACAGAACTGAACCATGAGAAATATTATATGCAGGATTTGCGCGATACGGAAGGATATCGCTGGGGATATGGCAAGCTTAGAAGGAAAAATACGGTGTTTACAAGATTAGGTCAGGAATTTATGCCTTATGAGCAGGGCATCTTTATAGACCTTATGCCCTTCGATAACGTGCCGGACGGATGGTTTGCCAGTAGGATTCATTTTTTGCGATGCTTCTTATTCCGCAAGCTGCTTTGGTCGGAGGTGGGAAGCCAGGTAGAAAAAAATACGGGGATAAGATGTATTTATCAAATAGTTAGGCATATTCCGATGGAAATGATTGTAAAACGCTATCAGAAATTTATCAATGCCGGACAGAAGAAAAAAACGAAGCTGGTTCGTATCCTCACTTTTCCGACTCCGAAAGGAATATATGGGTATGAGAGGAAATGGTATACACAGTTGGCGGCATATCGTTTTGCAGATATGAATCTTCCAGGGGCGAAGGACTATGACAGTTACCTGAAAGTAAAATATGGAAACTATATGGAGCTTCCGCCGACAGACAAGCGAAAGGTGCATCCGGTGTCGGAGTTAAAATTGTATTGATGGATTATGAATTTTAAAATGATATATACAAGGAGTGGCAGATATTGGAAGTAAAAAAGAAATATAAAATCGGCTATACGGATGGCGTATACGATTTGTTTCATATCGGGCATTTGAACATGATTCAAACGGCAAAGGAAAACTGCGAGTATCTGATTGTAGGAGTGCATGGCGATGACGTGGTGGAGGAATATAAGCATAGTAGGCCGATTATCAATGAGAATGACAGAAAGAGAATCATAGAGGCGATAAAAGGTGTGGACCGGGCGGAAATCAACCGGTTTCGGGATAAATTAAAGCTATGGGAGTTATATCACTTCGATGTAGTGTTTATCGGTGATGACTGGAAAGGAACGCCGCGGTGGAATGAGTTTGAAAAAGTGCTTGCAAAAGTTAATGTAGATGTGGTGTATGTTCCCTATACGAAAGGAATTTCCACTACGGAAATCCGGGAGAAAATAGTGAATGGAGATAGTATATGAGCCAGGGAAAGAAGATGAGAATCGCTATCACAATGGGTGACCCGGCGGGGGTTGGCTCTGAAATCATCGTAAAGGCATTGAGCCATGTGGAAATATATAAGAGGTGTATACCGGTGGTCATCGGCGATTATGCGGCACTGGCAGATGCTATCCGTTTTTGCAGCCTTCCCATTAAGCTTCGTGATGTGGAGGATGTGTCAGAGGCGAAAGGGGAGTTTGGCCATATTGATTTCATAAATATGAAAAGGCTTCGGCCAGGCGAATGGGAATATAAACAAAACAGCGCCAAATGTGGAGAGGCGTGTTTTCAATATGTTATATATGGAATCAAGCAGGCCATGGAGGGCAAAGTACAGGCAGTAGTGACGGCGCCCATCAGTAAAGAATCCATTAATATGGCGGGGCATCATTACAGCGGGCATACGGAAATCTTTGCGGATTATACCGGCACGAAGGACTTTGCAATGCTGCTTGCCAGCAGGACATTGCGAGTGATACATGTATCCACACATTGCTCTTTACGGGAAGCTTGCGACAGGGTGAAGAAAGAGCGAGTGCTAAAGGTTATCCGGTTGGCACAGGAGGGAATGCGGCAGTTGGGTTATCCCCACCCGAAAATAGGAGTGGCCGGGCTCAATCCCCACTGTTCCGAAAATGGCCTTTTCGGAACGGAAGAAGAGAGGGAGATTTTGCCGGCTGTTGAGGAAGCAAGAAAAGAAGGGATTGATGTGACCGGGCCGGAATCGCCGGATACGGTTTTTGTAAAATGCCAGGCCGGGCAATATGATATTGTAGTGGCCATGTACCATGACCAGGGGCATATACCGTTGAAGCTAAGCGGCTTTAAGTATGATTTGCAAAAGGACAGGTATGAATCGGTGAGCGGTATTAACTGCACTATCGGGCTGCCGATTGTTAGGACCTCGGTGGACCATGGAACGGCATTTGGCAAAGCGGGGGAAGGCAGGGCCAATGAAGAGAGCATGATGGACGCCATTTTTGCGGGGGTGGAGATGGCGGAGAATAGAAAGGATATTGGTATTAAATAAGAAATAGCTGGGAAGAAGAAAATTATACTTATTTTATTAATAATGGAGAAAAGTGTATGATTGAGAAGAATATTTTAAGCAGATTGCCAGAAGATTGGAACGAGATAAATGAAATTGTGATATACGGTTTTGGAAGGACGGCTGTTAGAAATATTGATAAGCTTGCAGAAGATTTTCATATTGCACTTATTATAGATAATAATCCGGCAATATGTGGAAAAGAATATGGCGGTAATGTAGTACAGACATTTGAGCAAGCGAAAGAAAATTTGCGGGGAAAGAAAATTGTAATAGCTACAAGCTCTGTTGCCTACATGGATATTGCAAAGCAGCTGCGGGCTATCGGATTAGAAGAAAATAAAGATTTTTGTCGGTTAAAAGATTTTATGGCAGAGTGGTATTGGAAAAACCGTCAGCAGGTATGTTTAAGCCAAACATTTTCGTCTATTACTTCGAGATGTACATTCCGTTGTAAATACTGCAACTTTTTTGCACCATATTTTAGTGAGGATGAGCATTATGATTATGATGAAAAGGATATATTGAAGGATTTTGAAGCTTATTTCAAAGTAGTGGATTATGTTGCTAGCTGGTCAATTATGGGAGGAGAGCCACTTATAAATAAACATCTTCCACAGATTATAAAATCTGTTTATGAGAAGTTTGGGAAGCGGATTGGTTATATTCAAGTAATTTCAAATGGGAGTTTGATGCCAGATAAAGAATTACTAGATATAATGAAAGAATGTAAAGTAAAAATGAGATTATCAGATTATACACATGCATTACCATACGCAAAAAAGTTAGAAGAGGTAAAAAAATGTTTGGAAGATAATGAAATTGCTTATGATATGAGTGTTTATGAGCAATGGTTTGATTTAGGAATAAGCACAATGGAAATTCCTGATTTTTCAAACTGTGAGGCCGATACTACCAGACATATGAGGCTATGCGCAACAGGATGCCATCAATTGAATGATGAAAGATTTTATTTTTGTGGACAAGGTTTTGCGCGGACGAAAAAAGGTTTTTGCTCATTGCAGGAGGGGGATTGTATTGATTTGACCAAATGTACAGGAACAATAGAAGAAAAAGAAGCAATCTTGAAATTTTGCATGGGATTTCCTCCGAAAGGATATATTAGTGTTTGCCGTACCTGCTATGGCATGGGAAGTGATAATGACCGTATTGTTGGAGTTGCAGAACAGATGTAAGGGCTTATTCTATGAGAGGTGATGCCATATGAATTATCAGTTTAGAGATGAGGTTCGCAATGCAAAAAAGGCGGCGATGGGAGAAATGTATCATTTGGCAAAAGAAAATCTGTCTTCTGAAGATAAATTAATTAATTTTGCAAGCGGCCATCCTTCTATGGAAGTATTTCAGGATAAAATGATAAAAAAGTATATGACTCTGGCAATGGAAGAGGCTGGGAAAGAACTTTTTCAATATGGTGCCCATGTGGGATATTTGCCATTGCGTCAAACCTTTAGAGAATTTGTAAATAAGAGAGGAAATGTAATAAAATCGGAAGACGATTTGATTATTACGTATGGTGCTACAGAAGCGATTTCCCTTACAATATCAGCTTTGATAAACCGGGGAGACAAGGTAATTGTGGAGATTCCAAGTTATGTTAATGCAATTAAGTCTTTTCAATTGCAAGGAGCAAAGGTGATAGGAGTTACACTCGAAGAAGATGGAGTGAATCTTGTTGAATTAGAGGATGCAATGAAACAGGGGGGGGAGATATTTTATACTATACCCAATTTTGGAAATCCGTCCGGTATTACGATGTCTTTGGAAAAAAGAAAAGCAGTGTATGATTTGGCGGTGAAATATAATGTGCCAATTCTGGAAGATGACCCATATGGGGAATTGAGATATAGGAATGAGAGGATTCCTCATATTAAGGAATTAGATACAGAAGGGGCTGTACTTTATGCAGGAACAATATCAAAGATAATTGCCCCAGCGATGCGTGTTGGTTTTTTAGCGGCAAATAAAGAATTTATCAAAAAGATTATACCAATAAAGGCAGTTAGTACGAATGGAGTAACAAACATTATACAATATGCACTTTGGAAAATGTTTGAGGAAAACGATATGTATGGGCAGATACAGAAAATTTGCGATGTATATAGGAAGAAGCTTTTTCTTATGGAAGAATGTATGGATAAATATTTTCCCGCGTCTGTCAAGCATTCATCACCGGATGGAGGGATGTATATTTGGACAACATTACCTAAGGGTGCGGATGTAGAGAAATTTTGTAAAAAGTCTGCAAAGGAGCTGCATATACCAATTACCCCTGGGGGAGGATTCTGTGCTATAGGTGCAGAGCAATGTACAAGCATGAGGTTTAATTTTGTAAAAGAAAGTATGGAAGATATTGCATATGGAATAGAGAAAGTTGGGAAATTGATGTATACCTATTTTACTTAGTGGTAAATTTTTTTATGAGTAAACAAATTTAACCAATACAGCTAGCACAGTGTTTTATTATATTTAGAAAGGAAAAAACATGTTGCCAATATTAGAAGAATTTCGTGAAAAACTAGACGAAACTATGCTGTTAGCGATGCATAGGAGTGTTTTATTGTATGGATATGAGAGTTACACAGGGAGATTTATTAAATGGTATGCAGAATACTATCATAGCATAAAAGTGGATTATCTTGTGTCTACAGACATGAGTAGAGGAAGAGCATATGAACAGGAGATTTTTCGCCCGAGTATTTTAGATTTTAACTATAAAGATGTGAGTCAGGCTATTATTTGGGTGACGGAGCCGATGACGGATGAATTGGAAAGGGATTTACAGAAAAAAGGGTATGTAAAAGAAAAGACTTATTTTGATTTTTATGAAGCAATATATGGAATTGATGTTTATGCAAAAGCAGAAGGGGATGTAAATATATTTAGGAAAAAGAAAGCGGGGAGAAGAGATATCCAGTTTTTGGAATGGCTAGAGTGGAAGTATGACTGCAATTTTGTGACCCGTATTAAACATGAATTTTTAGAAGTAGCAAAAGAGCATGGGGAGGGATATGGTTGTACAACACAAAAAGAAATATTTCCCATATTGGACCATTGTCATTGTATTCCACAACCAGATGATGCCATATTTGATTATGGATGTGGAAAAGGTGGGGCTCTTGTCTCTTTTTTGGATTACGGTTTTTCGCAGGTTGGCGGAATAGAGTTTGAACCTCAAATTTACGATGTATTAAAGGAAAATATGGATAAATTAGGTTTGAAAGAGAAAGTGGAGTTGCTATATGGAGATGCTGGAGAACTGAATGAACCGCTGGATAAATACAATTGGTTTTATTTTTACAATCCATTTGACCAAGTTATTTTGAGAAAATGTATAGAAAATATAGTGGATAGTTATGGAAGGAATAAAAGAAGGATTCATCTTATTTTTTTTAGCGCCCAGAATTATTCATGTATAGAAGAAACAGGATTTTTTCGATTAACCAATCAATTTACTATAGACATGCGACAAAGAGTAGTGGGAATTTTTGAAAGTCCTATTTATTAAGGATATAATATTTAGTTAGCTGTGGAAGACGAGGTTTTTATATGGAGATTAAATTTGCAGTTTGGGGAGTAGGAGTAAGGGGGAAAAATGCCATAAGAGATTTGGGAAATAAAGTAATTTGTATTATAGAGAGCAATGAAAAATTTCATGATACATATTATAATAATATTCCGATTGTGTCATTTGATAAATATATTAGTCTGTATGCTGGATATCCAGTAATTATTACGCCGTTTGGGTGTGAAAATGAAATCAGGCATATTCTTATGGAAAAAGGAATTAGTAATATTTTTAACTATTATGATTGTCAGGATTTAATTAAAGCTTTTTGTATTAAAAAGCCTATAGATGATTATATTATGGAATTTAGTGCAGAAAATAAAATTATCATTTATAAAAAAGAGATTTTAGGATGCTTGCTGTATAATTATTTACTTGGAAAAGACAAATTAGAGTGCGCTCAGATAATATTGGAGCAGGCTTCTGACGAAAATGAAGAATTGGATTTAGAAGCTATAAAAAGACTATACAAAGAGTATTATATAAAAATCATGAAAAATTTAAGCGATTTTTATTATAATCCTCAATTGGAGCGTTTTAAAGACATTCATCATGGACAAAGATGCTTTGTAGTAGCAACTGGTCCAAGCCTTCAAATAGCAGATTTAGATAAGCTGCATAAAAATAGGGAAATTTGTTTCAGTATAAATGGTATATTTGCAGCATTTGATAGTACGGCATGGAGACCAGATTATTATATGGTTGCGGATTTAAAAGCAGCATTGCAATGGAAAAAGGAAATTCTTGAAGATGAGACTGGAATTAAATTTGTTTCAGTATGGGCAGAATCGGAACTTGCATATGAAAATGAAAAACAAAAGAGTAATATGTATACATGGTATGCATTTAATGAACATACAGAAGGCTGTAAACCGTTTTTTTCAGAAAATTTTGCAAGAGGAACTTCTTTGGGATGGACAATTACGTATAATGTATTACAGCTGGCAGTATATATGGGGTTTTCGGAGATATATTTACTAGGTGTAGATTGTAATTATAAAAAAGGAAGCCATAACAATCATTTCAATGAAGAAGAGGAAATGGATATGCTGAACCATAATGAGGAGGGAATGATTTGGGCATACCGTGCAGCAGAAGAGTACACAAAATCACACGAAATAAAAATATACAACGCCACCCGTGGGGGCATGCTCGAAGTTTTTGAAAGAGTAGATTTTGACAGTTTATTTGAATAGTAGGAAGGATTGTAATAGTGAAAAGGATTATAGCAGTGATTCCGGCCCGTTATCAGTCAACACGTTTTCCGGGCAAACCGTTAGCCCTGATAGCTGGGAAAGCAATGATACAGCGAGTATATGAAAGAGTTTCCTCAGTGGAAGAGATTTCACAGGTTCTTGTTGCAACAGATGACCAAAGAATTAATGACTGTGTCATAAACTTTGGCGGCAAGTGTGTTATGACCGGAAAATGTAATTGCGGTACAGAGCGTGTTTACGAGGCAGTGAAAAATGTGGAATGCGATATTGTTTTAAATGTACAAGGTGATGAACCTCTGATAAAAAAAGAGATGATATTGGATGTACTGAGTGTTTTTGAGGAAAATGCGGATATATATATCCCCATGGCAACACTGAAAAAGGAAATAACGGAAAAGGGCGATATAGAAAACCCCAACATCGTAAAAGTAGTAACCGATATACAAGGAAAAGCGCTTTACTTTAGCCGTTTTCCCATTCCTTATAATCGAGACAAAACACAAGATATATCGTATTTTAAACATATTGGCATTTACGGATATGATAGAGGCTTCCTTGAAAAATATGTCGGCATGGAAAGAAGTCCGTTAGAAATTAGTGAGAACCTGGAACAGCTTCGTGCATTGGAAAATGGATATGATATTTATGTCAAAAGAACAGAGTTTGATAGTATTGGGGTTGACTTGGCAGAACACGTAAAAAAAATAGAAGAGGCATTGAAGAATGAATAATCGGCTGATTGTGATTGCAGGGCCATGTGTCATTGAGGATGAAGAAATGACATTAAAAATGGCAGAGAAGTTAAAGGATACTTGTGGTGGACTGGATATAGATTTTTACTTTAAGGCTTCGTTTGATAAAGCAAACAGGACAAGTATTGATTCCTTTAGAGGACCGGGGTTGGAGCAGGGGCTTAAAATATTGGAAAAAGTAAAGGATACATATCAGTTAAAGATTGTTACGGATATCCATGAGCCATATCAGGCGCAGCCGGTTGCAGAGGTTGCGGATATTATCCAGATTCCGGCTTTTTTATGTAGACAGACAGATTTGTTGGTTGCTGCGGCGAAGACAGGAAGGATGATTAACGTAAAGAAAGCGCAGTTCCTTGCGCCTTGGGATATGAAAAATGTGGTTCACAAATTAGAGGAGACGGGAAACAGGAATATAATGTTGTGTGAGCGGGGAACCAGCTTTGGCTACAATACATTGGTAGTCGATATGACTTCCATTGTGGAAATGAAAAAAAATGGATATCCTGTAATTTTTGACGGAACGCATAGCGTTCAAAAGCCAGGAGGAAATGGGAGCTCGACTTCGGGCAACAGGGAATATGTTCCGTATTTGGTGAAAGCAGCAGTGGCAGCAGGGGCTGATGGGGTATTTTTGGAAGCACATTTTGAACCAGATAGAGCATTATCAGATGGAGCGAATATGATAAAAATTGAAGATGTAAGACCTCTGATTGAAAAATGTTTAAATATTAGAGCATGTATTTAAAAAGGTAATCATGTATTACAGAATATATGGAATGAAGGATATGTAATGAATTCAGAATACAGAATTGATTGTGCAAAAAAAGTATTTGATGAAGAAATAAGGGCACTGACAAAAATCAGGAATCGTTTAGATAATACATTTTCAAGTATTGAGGAAAGAATTATTTCCTGTAAGGGCAAAGTGGTTTTATGCGGGATGGGGAAGTCCGGGCACATTGCAAGGAAAATAGCGGCTACTCTTTCCAGTTTGGGAACATCTTCATTTTTTTTACACCCTGCTGAAGCTGTCCATGGGGATTTAGGAATGGTATCTGATACAGATATAGTTATCTTAATTAGCCATAGTGGAGAAACAAGAGAGATTTTGCAGATACTTCCTTCGCTAAAAGCAATTGGTGCTGAACTTATCGCTATAACAGGAAATAAAGATTCAATACTGGAAAAAGAATGTAATTTATGCCAAATACTGGAAATTGAAAAGGAAGCTTGCTTTTTGAATTTAGCGCCCACTTCAAGTACAACATCGGTTTTGGTTTATGGAGATGCGTTAGCAGTGGTTGCCTCATTGGAAACAGGTTTTGGCAAATCGGATTTTAGGCTTTTTCATCCGGCAGGAACACTTGGGAAAAAGGTATTGACTAAGGTTAAGGATATTATGGTGATAGGTGAAAACATACCATTGGTGAAATGTGGAATTAAGATAACGGATGCAATTATGGAGATGAGCAAAAAGGGGTTAGGGGTGGTAGCTGTTACAGGCCAGACGGGAAAATTGGCGGGTATTTTAACAGATGGAGATTTGCGGCGTGCCATTGAGAAGAGGGCAGACCTGTATGGGGATATTGTGGATTCCATAATGACCGAAAATCCGAAATACATCTATGGGGATATATTGCTTGTAGATGCTTTGCAAAAATTGAAGGAAAGCAGGTTAAATAACTATCCGGTGGTAGATGAGAAGAAGCATGTGATTGGCATGCTTACATGGCAGATGATTGTGAGGGAAGGGATTGTCTTATAAAGATAAAGAAGTATTAGGCATAGAATCAATATAGACAAATATAAAAAAAGAGAACATTGGGAGAACTAGGATGAATGTGGCGTTTATTCCTGCCTATAGGGGCAAATCTATTCCATTAAGAAATATTAAAGAGATGGCAGGGGAACCTTTGGTCTATTGGACAGCAAAAGCAGCAAATGATTGTAATTTCATTGATAAGATATATGTGGGTACAGATAGCCTTGCTATTAAAAATGTGGTAGAAAAATTATATTTGAAAAAAGTAGTTGTTATTGAGCAAAGTGCAGGCACAGTAGCGGACAATGCATTTACTGAATCCGCTATGGTCGAGTTTGCTGGGAACTATGAATTTGATAACATTGTTTTGATACAGGCGACATCGCCGTTACTGACATCAAAAGACCTGGATAATGGATTTGAACTATATAATATGGAAGGAACGGACAGTGTTCTGTCAGTGGTAAGGCAGAAATGCTTTCAATGGGAAATAGGTCAAGATGGATATGCCAATCCGATGAACTATGATTATCAAAACAGACCAAGAAGGCAGGATTTTGGAGGATATCTTGTAGAAAATGGTGCGTTTTATATTACAAGCAGGAAGGCGCTGCTAAATACACAGAACTATCTGTCAGGACATATCCGCATTTGTGAGATGGACGAGGCAACCTATTTTGAGATTGATGAACTAAGTGATTGGGAGATTATCGAGAAACAGCTGCATGAAAGAATCAAAGGCATAAGAAATAACGAAAGAATATCGCAGATTAAGATGTTTCTGACGGACTGTGATGGATGCCTGACGGACGGAGGTATGTACTATTCGGAAAACGGCGATGAACTAAAAAAGTTTAATACAAAAGATGGAATGGGACTGCGCCTACTTCGTGAAAATGGAATTATCACAGGAATTATCACAGGAGAAGACCGCCGTTTAAATCAAAAAAGGGCTGAAAAACTTAATGTGGACGAAATTTTCCAAAATGTAAAGGATAAAGTCGCGGTTATTAAACAGTTGTGCGATAAATATCATATTTTACCTGAAAATGTCGCCTATGTTGGAGATGATATAAATGATACAGAAGCTATTAGATATGTGGGATATGGATGTTGTGTAAATGATGCACACAGCACAGTAAAAAAATATGCTGATTATGTAACAGAGAAAAATGGTGGGCATGGTGCGGTGAGGGAGATAATAGATATGATACTTAATAATCAATGATAAATCCAAAATTGTAGAACAGAGGGCAGCATGAATAAAAGTGAAATACATAGAAGACAGGAACGCTTAAAAACGGAATTTAATTTTTTTAGGGAAACGATTGGAAAATATAAATATATTAGCTTATTTGGCGTAGGCCGGTGGGCGGAAAATTGGGGGTATAATTTTGTTAAAGACTGGAGCAACAACAATATTGTATGCTTTTCAGATAATAATGCCAATATGTGGGGGAAGACTATTATAGATGGATTGAAATGTGTGCCTCCTGACGAATTATTAAAATACGGTGATGATATGATAGCTGTGATACTTGTGGAAAAATGTTATCAACAAGAAGAGATATCGAAACAGTTGGAGGCAGAGAATGTAAAATCTATCGGAATAAAAATGGAATGGCTTTATACAGATGACCTGATAGAAAAATATCTCGATATTCATTTGCCTGCTGTTTGGAACGGCAGCATGGAGATGGGGAAATATAAAAGAGATATAAACAGGGATAAAAAAATTGCAGTGTATACTTGTATTATTGGCGGATACGATGACCTGATACAGCCATTAGTAGAGGACCCTAGGTGCGATTATTATTTACTTGGTTTAAATCAACCGGAAAATATGGGGGTATATAAGTGGGTAGATATTACAGGAAAAATCCCAGATTGCATCAGAGAGGATTATCACCGTATTAACCGATACTGCAAAATACATCCGCATATATTCTTTCCACAATATGATTATTCAATATATGTAGATGGAAGGGTGCAAATTCAGACAATTATCTCGCATTTGCCAGAAAAACTTAGTAAAATAGGAATTGCTTCATATGGTATAGGCGGTGTAGCTGATATATATGAACATGCGCTCTGGTTGTGGTGTAGCAATGGAAGAGGGGAACTTGATGGCAGAATTCGAATACAGAATCAGATGAAGAGATATGTTAAAGAAGGTTTTCCGCGGTTTTTCGGACTTACAGAGAATGGAATATTGGTGAGAGAACATAATAATGAGGACTGCATCCGTATAATGGATACTTGGTGGGATGAAGTGCTAAATTATTCAAGGCGAGACCAGCTGTCATTTATGTATGCAATATGGAAGAATGGATTTATACCGCAGGATATTGGATATATAGGTGATACATTTAGAAATGGCCCGGAATTTAGTCTAAGGGAACACAAGATAAATAGTAATTTCAAAATATTTAACAGGTAATAAGATTGAGAATGGAAATATTAGGGTATGAAGAATGATAACTTATATAGAATTGGAAGAACTTAAAAAGTCATGGAAAGGAAAAGTGTGCATATTTGGAGCAGGCGAATTAGGAAAACATATAGCATATGATATGTTGAGTGCGTGTGGATTTTCTATTGACTTTTATTGTGATAATTATATTCCTGAAGGCACACTTATAAGAGACGGTATAGCAATTAGAAACAATCAATATTTGTATGATAATAAGGATAGTGTGTTGGTTTTTGTATGCCTTTCCGTAAAGTTCCGGGAAACTGTTTTGATGCAATTGAAAGAACATAAAATAGGACATACTGTGACGATAGACATGAATTGTATAGCAAGTGTATTGGACAGTATTGATAAAGCAGATGATAAAGTTAAAAAAAGATATTGTGCAATATATGATGATAGGACATTTTTGTCAGATAAATTTAAGCGAATGGTAGGATATGATTTAAATATTGAAAATCCTAAAACATTTAATGAAAAGATTCAATGGTTGAAATTGTTTAATCATCAAGATATCTATACAGTGATGGTAGATAAATTTGCAGTAAAAAGATATGTATCTGAACAAATAGGACACAAATATGTTATTCCAACACTGGGAGTATGGCAACGGTTCGATGATATAGATTTTGAAAGATTACCAAACCAATTTGTACTAAAATGCAATCATGATTCTGGAAGTACAGTTTTTGTTGAAAATAAAGATACAATGGATATAGCAAAAACCAGGGAAAAATTAACTTCAGCATTGAATATAAATTATTATTGGAAAGGACGGGAGTGGCCTTATAAAAACGTTCCACGTAAAATTATTGCAGAGAGATATATAGCAGTACCTGAGGACATGGTTGACTATAAGTTCCTTTGCTTTCGAGGAAATCCTGAAATGCTATTCACCTGTACTGAAAGGTTTGAAGGAAATGGATTAAAGGTCACTTTTTTTGATTTAAATTGGAATAGGCTGAATTTTGAGAGACATTATCCTTCAAGTAAAAAAGAAATTGCCAGACCGCAAAACTTAGAGTTAATGATAGAGTTATCTGGAAAACTCAGCAAGGGGATTCCTTTTGTCAGAGTTGACTTCTATGAAATAAAGGGAACTGTATATTTTGGGGAACTGACATTTTTTCCAGGAGGTGGAATGGAAGAATTTCGCCCTGTGGAATGGGATTATATTTTGGGGGAGAAGATTGTATTATGAGTGTTAGCTTTTATTATAATCCCAATAGTCTGTATCCAGAATCTGGATTATATGAACCGGCGAGGAAATATCCGGAATATCCTTTTTATATGCAGGGAAATTTGTCTGAAAATAATGATATTTATGAGATGATTCGTCAAGTGCTTATACTTCATAAACTCGACTTGGAACATGTTGGAACAATGGGATGGAATCCATTGGGATATGCAATAAAACAAGGGAATACGGTTTTGCTGAAACCCAATCTGGTTAGAGATATTAATCCAGCAGAAAAAAAGTATGATAGAGGTATGCATTGTTTGATTACGCATCCCTCAGTTGTAAGATGCATATTTGATTATGTCTATATCGCATTAAAGGGAAAAGGGAAGATTATTATAGCAGACGCCCCGGTGCAGGGATGTGACTATGAGCGTTTATTGAAAATGACAGGGTATGGAAAGCTATTTGAGTTTTTCGAGAGTTGTAGCACTTCTGAATTAATAATAGAGACGGCAGATTTAAGAGAATATATAATGGATTATACCGATAATATTCCTGAACAGATTATAAATCAAAACAGTCGATTTGGTAGTACGATTGTTGATTTAGAGAAGACATCTTATTTTAATAGTGTTAAGAAAAAGAGGGGGCTTAGAGTAACCTGGTATGCAGGACCTGACACAATCAGTCATCATATTCGGGGAAAGAACGAGTATTGCATAAGTGACGCAGCATTAATGGCAGATGTCATTATAAACATTCCAAAACCTAAAACGCATCGAATAGCTGGATATACAGGGGCACTAAAGAACCTTATAGGAGTGAATGCAAGGAAAGAATACCTTCCGCATCATACATTGGGAAATAGTAAAAGCGGTGGAGACGAGTATAAAGGCAGTCATACTATTTTACATTATATAAATAGCAAAGCAAACGATTATAGATTTACAGCAATTGTGAAAAAGCACACAAAAGTGTTACCATGGTTAAATTGGGTTGGGAGATTAACCGGAAGAAAATTAGACACATATGAGAAGGACAGAATACGATATGGTATGTGGTATGGAAATGATACAATATGGAGAACTATTTTGGATGTAAATAAAATAATTCTGTATGCAGATAAAAACGGAATTATGAAAGATGAAGCTCAAAGAAAGATAATATCTATAGGAGATATGATTGTATGTGGGGAAAAAGAAGGGCCTTTGAAACCAAACTATAAATATGTGGGTGGAATTCTATTTTCAGATAATCCGGTGCTTTTTGATTTGTTTGTTGCCAAGATAATGGGGTTTCACTATGAAAATTTTAAAGTATTAAAGATTGCCGTGGAAGAACAAAAGTTATTTAAATGTCGGGATTATATAGTAAAAAGCAATGAAATGGCGTTTGCGAATAACATCTTTGAAATAAGCGAACAATTTAAGTTTGTGCCGACAAAGGGGTGGGAGGTTTATTTAAGCGATTAATTATTGATAATTAGGAATGAGGATTAGGGATGAAATAGAACAAAAGGACAAAAAGCGTAGGCTATCAGGCTCTTATTAAGGGAGGAAGGCAGTAAATGTGCGGTATTTTGGGCGGAAATGTATCAGGATGGGATTATGAGAAGGGAATAGAGGCAATTGCACATAGGGGACCGGATGGACAGAGAATTGAACGATATCAAGATATTACATTAGGGTTTTGTAGATTATCCATCCGCGATTTGTCAATATCTGCCATGCAGCCAATGAGCAATATTGAGAATGATGTCCATATTATTTATAATGGGGAAATCTATGGTTATGAAAAATTGAAGACGGAGCTTAAAAAGAAATACCTATTTCGTACTACATCCGATACGGAAGTGGTACTATATGCATATTTGGAATATGGGGAAGCTTTTATTGACAAGATAGATGGTATTTTTGCTATAGCAATCTATGATGAGAGGCTTCAGAAGCTCTTTTTGTTCAGGGACCGGGCGGGCGTAAAGCCCTTATATTATTTATATCAAGGGGAACGCTTCGGTTTTGCATCCGAATTGAAGTCATTGGAACATGCAGTAAATGATTTTGCGTTTCGAGTGGACAACACAGCAGTATATGATTTTTTATTTTATCAGTACATTCCGGAACCAAAAAGCTTATACCAGTCTGTCTATAAATTACCGCCGGCAACAATGCTTGTTTATGATGTTCGCGGGAAAAGGCTGTTAAGGACAGAAAAATACTGGGATTTATATGTTAATTCCTCTGTAGAGCGGAAACGGAGTAAAGAGGAAATATCAGAAGAATTAAGATATTTGATAAAACAGTCTGTCAAAAATCAACTAGTAGCAGATGTCTCGGTGGGAACATTTCTGAGTGGGGGAGTTGATTCAAGTATTGTCACATACGAAGCGTCTCGTTTCAATCCGAAAATACAAGCGTTTTCCATTGGTTTTCAGGAAAAGGAATATGATGAATCTGAGATTGCTATGAAATTCTGCAAAGAAAAAGATATCGTTATAAGAAGAAAGATTCTTCGTATTTCAGATATAGGTAAGATTAGGAATCGGATACGGGAGTGGTATGATGAACCGTTTGCGGATACTTCGGCATATCCCAGCTATCTTGTTTCAGAGTTTGCAAGGAATGAAGTAACCGTAGTGCTTACCGGTGACGGCGGAGATGAATTGTTTGGAGGATATGGAAGGTATGCCAGATTCTATAATGCATATAAAAGTGTGGATACTTCACTGCCGTTGTCTAAGAGGCTGCCATATGAAAGAAAAGAAGTGCGCCAGGGATTAGGAGTGGCGGATATTGATTATTATAAAGAGTATGTGCAGAAACTGGAAATTCCAGAGGATTATGACCCATACGAAAGTTTATATCAGTATGATTTGCCTGAACTGCCCCCATTTACAAGGATGCGCTATCTGGATTTTCATACTTATCTGCCAGGGGATATATTGACAAAAGTAGACAGGGTAAGCATGTCAGTTTCTTTGGAAGCGAGGGTACCTTTTTTAGACCGCAATATAATAGAATTTGCCTTTTCCCTGTCACAGGAGGAATGTAATGCGGGAAACGGATTAAAGGCATGTCTTAAAGAGGCTTATGAAGGGATAATACCAAATGAGATTTTATGTGGGCAAAAGAAAGGCTTTGGCGTTCCGCAAAATTATCTGTGGAGGGAAAAGAAAGCAGAAAGTATTTATGCAGGAATATTAAATGAGCATTGGAATGAATTGATAGTGAATAAAGAAGGGGGTAAAAACCAACCTTATAAAAAATATAAGAGGGTGGAAGCGCAGTATAATTTACTGAATCAATGGATGACATTGCAGGAAAGCGGAGTCACGTTGGAGATGCTTTTACAGGCAAGGGGATATCAGAAAATCGCCATTTATGGTATGGCAAGTATCGGAAAGCATATGTACCATGCGCTTAAGAATGGCAGCATTGAAATTTGCTATGGAATGGACAAAAATCAAAGTGGACAATATGAAACAATTATGATAAAAAAGCCGGATGAAATGGCAGAGCCTGTGGATGCCATAATAGTAACGGCAATTATGGAATATGAGTGTATAAAGGAACAGCTGGTGAAAAAGATGACATTTCCAATCGTGTCATTAGAGGAGATTTTCTACGAAACTATCATTGAATAACAGATAAATTGCTGTAGGGAGAAGGATAGATATGCACATTGTTTTTGCAACAACAGAATTTATTACGGAAAAAGGATATGACGGAGGGCTGGCAAACTATCTGGCGAAGGCAAGCCAAATTTTGTCCGAGCACGGCCATCAGGTTACAATCGTTGTCTTTTCCACTGATAATCAAATTATTGAGTATAGGGAAAAAATAAGGGTAGTCAGAGTTTTACAAGGCAGCGTTGATATTGATTTTATCTTGCGACATATAAAAAGCGAAATATGGCGCAGAACTTTGAGTTGTTGCTGGAATAGCTATAAAATAAACAAGAAAATAAAAGACATTCATAGGGAAGATAAAGTGGATATTGTACAATATTGCCATTTGAGCGCACTGGGTCTGTTTCGGACAAAAATACCCAGTGTGGTAAGGATGTCCTCTTTTGGCCCAACTATGCAGCTTATTAGCGCAGTTGATTTTCAGCCTGGGAAAGGACAGGTGCAAATCAATGCGCTGGATAAACTGGATATGATAGCGATGAAACGGGCAGATAGTGTTTTCGCGCCAAGCAAACTGAATGCAAGGCTTGTAGAACATATGACAGGAATAAAAGTGAATGTTTTGGAAACACCAGCTATGGGGGTGGATTGTGATAAAATAAAGAATATGCCAAGGGAACTGGCAGGGAAAAAATATTTTTTGTTTTTTGGTACAATGAGCAACATAAAGGGCCTGAAGACGATAGTGAATGCTATTTACCAGATATTGCATAAAAATCCAGCGTTTGATTTTGTTTTTATCGGAAAGGACTGCGGAGTGAGCATGGAAGAAGGGGTTAAGAGCCCTGTAATTAAAAAATTGAAAGAAGCAGCGAAAGAGTACAGCGACAGAATCATATATTTGCAGACGATAAAGGACAGGGAGCGGCTTAACTCTATTATATATCATGCATCGCTTTGCATCCTGCCATATAGAATGGAAAACCTGCCAAATACTTGCATAGAGGCAATGGAACTGGGGCAGATTGTAATCAGCACTTATAAATCGGGGATTAGCCAGTTAATCAGGGATGGATACAACGGTTTTCTGGTGGAACAAAATGACGCAGAAGCTTTAGTAAATAAAATAAGCAAGGTTTTGCAATTGCCGTGTGAAGAGAAAAAGAGAATATCAAAAAATGCGCAAAAGAGAGTTGCAAAGATGAGCCCGGAAAATTTTTATCAGTATATGCTTCAATATTACGAAGATGTTATGAATAGGAGAAAATAATGAAAAAAAAATTACTTGAATTATTAAATATCCTTTTAGGAGCTGGAATTATTTTTTTATCCATTAAACAGTTTTGGAAAACAAAGACGAGTGTTAAGGGCAGTAGCGATAAAATGACAGTATATTACAGGTTGATGGATAAATGGATGAGGTTAAAGGAAGAAAACAGGCTCATATCAGATTATATGCAACAGCATGGACTCAAAACCATTGCAATATATGGATTGGGTGATATAGGTAAACATTTGGAAAAAGAATTGGAAAAATCCCAAGTTACTGTGAAGTATGCGATTGATAGGGCAGGAGCGTATCTGACGATAGATTTGGATGTATATTCCCCCGAAAGCGAACTGCCTCCGGTTGATGCGGTTATTGTAACACCTGTTATGGAATATAATGATATCTGTAAAAATATGAAAAAGAAGGTATCCTGTCCGGTTCTATCTGTTTTAGATATCATTAATGAGATGATGGAAGGTATATAAGATTGAAAATTGAAAATTTTCAATCCCAAGTTTGTGTCTGCACTGCATCCACAAACTTGAAATGCGAAAAGCTTCGGCAAAGTCGAATCACAAAAAGCAGCGCAGAAATGGGGTAAAAAATGCAAAACATTGCACTAATAATTAATACGTTACAGGGCGGTGGCGCTGAACGGTGCGCAGCAGACCTGAGCCAGATATTTACGGAGAGGGGATATAATGTATATATATTTACTGATTTATCAGTGAATATCGGGTATGAATACAAAGGAACTCTTGTAAGCTTTAAGGTGTCTATAAGTGATGGAGAGGAATGGGGGAATCCTATTCGATATAAAGTAAATGAATTAAGCAGATTAAAGGAAAGCAACCATATAGACATTGCAATTAGCTTTATGCAGCTGGCCAATTACCTTAATATATTATCTAAAAAGCAAGAAAAGGTTATCCTGACAATACATGGGATGACTTCCGTGTATGCAAAAGAAGAAAAGTCTGTAATTTGGGCAGAGGAAACATTTCGCGACTTATATCAGTATGCAGATGTAATTACATTTCCATCCGGATTTTGCAGAAGGGATTGGCTGGAGCATTATGGGGATAAAAATAATATTACAACAACAATATACAACCCTGTTCATAGAATGAAGGTTGAGGAAAACAGGAATAAAGAAAATATTGTTATTACAGTAGGAAGAATGCATAGTGATAAACGGCAATGGCACTTGATTAAAGCATTTAGTCTGGTCAAAAAAATATGTTTGGATAGTAAGCTGATTATACTGGGGGATGGGGAACTAAGGCCCAAATTGGAAAAAATGGTTATGAGGTTGGGGTTGGAAAAAGATGTGGAAATGCCAGGGAATGTAAAGAATGTTCAGGATTATTTAGCAAAAGCAAAAGTGTTTGCGATGACATCCAGATGCGAGGCCATGCCTTGTTCGGTGCTAGAGGCATTAAGTGCAGGAGTTCCGGTTGTTGCCTGTGATTGTCCAGGAGGTATTAGAGAGGAACTGGGTATTTCTGATGAACTTAAAAGCAGTTCATATCTTTTGGAGGGGAAATGCGGCATAATAACACCATATATAGAAGAAAACGGCACGGATAAGCTTTCGCAGGAGGAAGAAGTATTTGCGAAGGAGATTGTACGCCTGCTTATGGATGATGATTTGAGAACCAGGATGGCAACGGAGGCAGGCACAATGCTGCAGAAATTCTTACCGGATGCAATAGGTACTGCATGGATTGAATACATATTTGTAAATAATCTTAAGCGGGAAATTGACAGAGAAGCATTTGAGGATGTTAGGGATAAAAGCATCGGTGGATATGAAAAAATGTATGTTTCGTACTATAGGTTATTGGAAAAATGGATGATGCTGCATGAAAGAGGCGGGTCGATAAAGCAGTATTTTATATCACGTCATATTAAGAATGTTATTCTATATGGTCTGGGGAAAATGGCAAATCATTTTATGGAGGATATTAAGGGAAGCGACATAAATATTTTATGTGGAATTGATAAAACGAATATCGGTAAACAAAGAAATTTTCCTGTCATTATGCTCAACGAAGTGATACCGGATGCGGACTGTATAATCATTACTCCGGTACATGAAGCGGAGAATATAAAGCAGAAACTTAGGGCTCGGACACAAGTGCCGATAATATCTTTAGTGGATGTCCTTGATAGCTCCATGCAGGAGCATGGTAATGTCTGAAAAGATGCAGGAGGTTATGTCATGGCGGAAATATCAATTTTAGTACCGGTATATAATGTTGAAAAGTACCTTTCGGCATGTCTTGACAGTATACTGCAGCAGACATATACAGATTTTGAAGTTATATGCATGGATGATGGCTCTACTGACCGGTCAGGAGATATTCTGGACGCGTATGCCGGAAAGGATGAGCGGATAAGGGTCATACATAAAGCCAACGCCGGATATGGAGAAACCATGAATGCGGCTATGCAGCTTGCAAAAGGTAATTATATAGGTATTGTTGAGAGCGATGACACGATTGAATACGACATGTATCAGGTACTGTATGATACCATAACAGAATATGGGCTGGATTTGGTCAAAACTGATTTTTATGCCGTATGGGATAACAAAGACGGAACAGTAAGGAAACAATACTGCTGTTTAACAAATGACAGTGAAATGTATCATAGTGTAATAAGCCCTTGCGTACAGACAACGGCATATTTGGCAGAAAAATTCACATGGAATGCTTTATATAAAAAAGAACTGATAATGGGAAATAATATCAGATACAATGAAACGCCGGGAGCGTCCTATCAGGACAATGGTTTTTGGTTTCAGACTTTTTATTGGGCAAAGCGGATTATGTTCTTAGATAGGGCTTTTTATAATTATAGACAGGATAATGTGCTTTCATCGGTACATGACAATCAAAAAGTATACGCAATGAAAAATGAATTTGACTTTATCAGGAAATTTATGGTTAGCTATAGAATAGCGGCCATAGAATTGTATCAAATATGCTTCCACTGGCGTATGCTTGCCTACATAGGTACATTGGAAAGGATCGATTTGCCATTAAAGCCGGGGTTTGCAAAGACGATAGAGGAAGAACGCGTGTTTTATGAAGAGCAGAAGGAAGCCTGTTATGATTATATGACTGAGAAGCAGCTTTCTATTATAAAAAATCCTGTCACCTATGTAGAAGAGGTTTTGATTCGATTTGGGGAAATAACGGGAAAAGTAATTTCCGGTTATGAAAATATTATTGTATATGGGGCAGGAGAATATGGAGAGAGGGTTACCTATCGAGTAAAAGCACAAAAAACAGATGCGCAGACAGTGAAGGTGGCAGTTACAGAACTTAAGGGGAAGGGTATAGTATGCCAGGGGGAAACGGTCTGCGAAATAGCAGAATGTATAAGGGATAAAGAATCAAGCCTTGTAATACTGGCGGTAAAGGAGGGTTCGGCGGCATTTAGTGAAATGCTTAGTACCTTAAGAAAACTTCAGTTTTCCAATATTATAACAGCATCCGCAAAAGAAATAGACGAAAAATATGTAAATGAGGGAAAAGACAGAATGGAGGACAAAAGTGGAACAGGCACAGGAACTGATTAATGGGATACAAAAGGGACTTCTGCAGTGGTATGATTTTAAGAAAGGAAGTACTGTGCTTTACATTGGGGAGAAGGATACTCCTTTGGCACAGATGCTTTTAGAGGGGGAACTGAAAGTAAAATGCACTGCCTTGGAAGTGTTAAAGAATGGCCTTCCCCATGAATGTGATGGACATTTTGACTATATCATATGCATAGAAGCTTTAGAAAGGCAGGTAAATCCTGTATTTTTTATGACACTGTTTTATAAACTTTTGAAGCAGGATGGAATCATGCTTCTTGGCATGAATAACCGGATGGGAATCCGGTATTTTTGTGGAGACAGGGATATTTATACAAATAGATGTTTTGACGGCATAGAAGGATATCGACGTGCATATTCCAAAAAGGAAGATGTATTTAAAGGCAGAAGCTATAATATGGCAGAAATTAAGAGAATGTTGAGGGCGTCAGGTTGGGAACGGTTCTGCTTTTATTCTGTTTTTTCAGATTTAAGCAATCCATCGCTAATTTACTCAGAGAAATTTCTCCCGAATGAAGACTTGGCAAATCGTATACTGCCATTTTATAATTACCCATATACTGTCTTTATGAATGAGAGGATGCTCTATGAAGACCTGGTGGATAATGGCATGTTCCATCCGATGGCAAATGCATATCTGATAGAATGTACGATAGAAGGAATGCTTTCAGACATTGACCATGTTACCATCTCAATGGACAGGGGGAAGGAACGGGCGCTTTTTACGATACTTCATCCTTCTGGCAGTGTGGAGAAAAGGGCGGCATATCCGGAAGGTAAAGAACGCTTAAAGAGTTTTATTGAGCATGGGAGTGATTTAGCGGAGCATGGTATATCTGTTATCAACGCACGAATGGAAAATGATTCTTACGTTATGCCATATATTAAGGGTGAAGTATCACAACTGTATTTGAAGCGGCTTATCAGAACGGATAAGGACAGATTTTTACAGGAGATGGACCGTTTCAGGGATTTAATACTGCAGTCTTCTGATATTGTCAAAGAAGATATTGGTGATGGAACAGGCGTCTTGCTGCGCAGAGGATATTTGGATATGGTTCCGCTTAACAGTTTTCATATCAATGGCGAGTTCGTATTTTATGACCAGGAGTTTTGCGAGGAAAACTATCCTGCTAATGCTATTATAACGCGTATGCTTACAACATTCTATAGTGGGAACTGGGAATTGAATAAATATATTCCTATAGAAGAGATGTTTGCAAGATACAATTTAACAAAACGGATAAAGCACTGGAGGGAGATGGAAAACGCATTTTTATTAAAGCTTTTAAATGCGGAAAGTCTTCAGGCATATTATAGCAGGCATAGGATTAATGATGATAGTATTAATTCAAAACGCCAAAGGATAAACTGTTCTGACATGGAGTACAGAAAAATCTTTATTGATATTTTTAAAAATTTAGATGCACGTAAACTGATACTTTTTGGCTCCGGAAATTTTACAAAGAAATTCTTAGCGCTGTATCAGCAATCCTATCCTGTCTATGCCATTGTTGATAATAATATGGATAGATGGGGAGATAAAATAAACGGAGTGGAAATACAGTCGCCGGAAATTCTAAAACAACTGGACAGGGAAAAATACAAAGTGATTGTATGCATTAAGAATTATGCATCGGTTGTAAATCAGCTGGAATCTATGGGCATTACGGAATACAGCATATATGACGCGAACATGGGATATGAAAGAAAGCAAGTATATGTTGTTCGAGATAGTAGTAAAACGTCTGCGAAAAAATATCATGTAGGATATATTTCGGGGGTATTTGATTTATTCCATATAGGCCATTTGAATATGTTCAAGAGAGCCAAGGAACAGTGTGATTATCTGATTGTAGGAGTAGTGACAGATGAAGGGGTACGAAAAATGAAAAAAGTGGAGCCATTTGTGCCCTTTGAGGAACGGATTGAAATGGTGCGTTCCTGCCGCTATGTGGATGAGGCAGTGGAGATACCGTTAGAGTATAATGACACAAGAGAGGCCTATAAGCTGTATCATTTTGATTGTCAATTTTCAGGAAGCGATTACATAGACAGGCCGGCATGGATTAGCAACAGGGAATTTTTGGAGCAGAATGGATCGGAACTGGTTTTTTTTCCATATACCGAGAGTACAAGCTCCAGCAAGATAAAAGCGCTGATAGAAAAAAAATTGATTTAAAGGAGAAGCGTATATGAAAACATTTGATTGCACAGCGGATGAGATTAGAAGTCAGATAGATAAAATAAAACCTGAATCCGTGAAACTGGTTGTTTTATGAGGCCAATCCCAAATCGGATTGGCTTGTTCTTAATAAATAGTCCTTCAAGACAGTGTTTTAATGAATGATGACTGATTTTGGTTTCAAATGGCAGTCAAGAATACTGGAAATCCTTAAAAAAGGGCATACTTCCCCTTTGGTTTTTCATAAGTTACCTGGCAGGACGATATTTACAATCGAAAATC
>Ga0209064_1001277_pt1 | contig 41701 bp, 33 predicted proteins | sample Inofromicrocosms_FD_187498 | JGI IMG/M metagenome (GOLD analysis project Ga0209064, IMG submission 187498) | Mouse cecum microbial communities from Vienna, Austria - Inoculum for glucosamine and mucus D2O microcosms (SPAdes) (version 2) | ecosystem: Host-associated > Mammals > Digestive system >... | reverse complement strand
AGAGTGGTAAATCATTAGGACTCCACTTATGCTGATACATATTCGTCCACAAACCTCCATCGTACCAGTCGCCACCACGAATAGGTATCATGGCTTCGTCTGTAGTAAGTGTGTTATAGTCATAAATCCCACGACAGGTCCCCTGTAAACCCTCACTGTCTGCACTGCCACCAATGTAATTGTAGAGCACAGCCACTGCATTAATATATATGTTGTTGGCATTGTTGTAAATGTCTTCTTCATAAAGTTGATCTCTAGGGTCTTCAGTAAGACAAGAGGTCATCATCGTATGGGCGGAAAAACGAAAAGTGCAAAACGTTGTGTAATGGTAAACGGTGTTATTTTCAGTGGGTTGCAGGGCGTTTTGAGGGCGATTTTTGGCACTCTGAAAACGTGATTTTAGTTGGATTTGCTTGGATTTTGCTTGGATTTTCGCGGCTGAAAGTGTGATTTTTACTTGGATTAAGGCTTTGTTATCTTGGATTTTAGCTGTATTAGCAGGGTGATGCGGTGGTTATTGTGCGTCTTGTGCGTTGTCTTATTTGCGGCGCGAGGTGTCAGTTAGCGTAAGATTGACCTCTATTTTGCGCGACTCCGGGAGATTGTGTAAAACGGTACTCTTGTATAAAGATTGAATGTGTAATGGCTCAAATGTGATAAAACGCAATATAACAATACTTTATAAAATGTACTTTTCGTTTTGCGCCGAGATTGTGTAATGGATATAGTGTTGGGGTTACATTTGCCATCCAACAAAGTGCGTGGAACAATCTATTTTAGGCGTTTCAAAGCGTCCTGCAATCGGTAAAACAGCGAGGCGGCTTCATTGTCCCATTGGGCTATATCGGCGAGAGGTTCAAGTGCAATTTCCATTTGTATCTTTATGCCGTCAAGTGTGGGTAGTTTATCCAAACCCATTTTTTCAAGTGTAGAAACCTTAGTACCGATTTGCCCGGCAATCACTTCAAGGCTCATTCCGCGCACCCTCATGTAACGAGCCAATCTGTTTTTCATTTGTGCGCTATGCTCAAATGTGTAAAGTGTCTTTCGGCAAACTCCTAATATGGCGGCCAAATCATCTTTTGTGCCGTTGTGCTTCATCACAGCGTTGTAATAGCGTTCCGGGGTCAGTTTCGGTTTGTCCTGCTCCTGCGTGGATTCTTCGGGTGAGGACTCAGCAAGCGAGCGGCGCAATTTTCGGATATAACCGCTTTGTGCGCTTATATGCAACGTGTCGGCAATCTCGCTGTCAGTGAAGCCACACGAAATCAACTCAATAATGCTTTGTTTCTTTGATTTGGATTTATTTGACATTCAGCATAATATGTTATATTTGAGCGTTAAGCGGCGGCAGTCGCCCGAAAGCAACCGCCGCCGTGTTGTGTATCAGTTCAGCGAAAAACCGCCAAGCAGGATTTTAGGGTTTACCTTTGCGAGAGCCACGGCCATTGCGGTATTGTGGCTTTTTTTTTCGGCGAGATGTCGGGGTAAATCAATGCCGTTTTTCTCCAAATAGTATTGGAGACCTCCGATTTGCTCATGCGCCTCCGCGAGGCGTTCCAATAGTTCTTTGGTGTATCGCTTGTAAAAAGCGATAGTCTGCGCGTCAGCTGTTTGCGTCTGCTTGTTCATAACTCAAGTATTTAAGGAAGTTAAATAAAAAAGCGACCCTTAGGTGTCCTACGCTTACTTGAGTAAAAGCGCCGGGGCGTTTCCGCGCTCCGCACCATAGGCCGCTAAATATCTTTGGGGTGTTGTTGAAATGAATCATTACTCAAGTTTTTTAGGATGCGCAAATTTAGCCCTAAAATTCGGTTTGACAAAATATTTCGGGTACAAAATTGGGAAGTGTAGAAATTTTACGCAAAAAGAGTGTAAAGTTTTTACACTCCGTTTTGCCGTTATGGCATTAACGGCCAATTTTGCGCCAAACATTACGACAATGGCAAACGACACAAAAACAACAACTTTCATACTTTCGGACGAGTCACTGAACTCTTACGGCTTTGTGGTTCAGACAGCCGGAATCGACACGGCTCAGTTTGAACGTAACCCGGTTATGCTCTACATGCACGACCGCGAAAGCGGCGTTGTTGGCCGCTGGGAGAATATCCGCAAGGATGGCACCAAGCTAATCGCAGACGCGGTTTTTGATGAAAGCACCGAGTTGGGCGCAAAGATTAAAAAGCAGGTTGACAACGGTTTTTTGCGTTGCGTGTCAATCGGTATCGACAATGTGACGCAGGAGGATTTGAACAACGTTCAGACGGTTGTCAAATGCCGTTTAATCGAGGCTTCGATTGTGGATATACCGAGCAACGCCAACGCCGTGAAACTCTTTCGCCGCTCCGGGTCGTTCACCTATCGGCTCTCCGATCTCAACGACAACGCCTCCGATGCGTTCAGAACCGCCGTAATTGCCGCGTTAGGGCTTGAACCGGGCGCGAGTGATACCGAGATACTCCGGGCGATAGAAAAGGCCGTAAACGGCACGGAAAACGCCGAGGAACTGCTAAACAACGCCGTAGCACGCGGATATATCGACCCGGCGCAACGCGAGAACTTCCGGGCGATGGCGAACGGCAACCGCCGCGCCCTCATGGCGTACATAGACACCCAACGAAATACCGAGGCGAAAGAGATAGAAACAATGCTCAGAACCGCCGCCGGAACGTCAAGGATATTGAGTTACGAAACCGACCTTTACCGCCGTATCGGTGAGGCGATGGGGGCGCGTACGCTCCGCGAACTGCTTGATACGCTGCCCGGCCCGACAAAACCGCTTGACTTTATCAACCGAGGGAACGGGCGCGAGGGCTGGGGATTGCGCGAATACCGCAAGTTTGCCCCTAAAGAGTTGCAGGACAACCCCGATTTATACGCCCGGTTAGTCAAGGAGGAGACGGGGCGCAGTGTCGAGCCTCATTCGCTTGAATGGTATCGGCGCAACAATCCCGAATATCTCAAAGAGCACCCCGAAATATATCGGGAACTACTTGAAAAAGAGCGAGAACAGAGAAAAAGAAACCAATAAAAACCACCAACCCCCAAAACGCTGAATGGCATTAAACAAAGAAGTCTGGATTAACCAGATAATGGAGGGTTTTTACCCCGATGACAGCTTTTTGCAGAAAGCAAAGGATTTTTCCGGCTTTGTGGAAAATGACCGTCTGCACATTGCAAGCGCGGGAATAGACCCCAAAGTGTTGATTAACAACACGACATATCCTATTAAGACGGTCGAGCGCGAGGACGATGACAATGAAATCGTGCTTGACAAGTTCGAGACCGAAAACACGCTTGTGCGCCGCCCCGAGGCTATCGAGTACAGCTATGACAAGCTCGAAAGCGTAATCAGTCAGCACCGCGCCACACTCCGCAAAAGCGTGGCGATGAAAGCGATACACGCTTATGCGCCAACCGCCGACACGACCGACACTCCGGTAATTCATACAAGCGGACTCGCCACCGCCGGGCGCAAGCGTCTGACATTCGCCGACATTCTCGCCCTTAAAGAGCGTTTCGATGACGCAGACATACCGCTGACCGACCGCTACATTGTGTTGCACCCGAAACATGTCACCGACCTGCTTTTGCAGGACACGGAACTGTTCAAGAACCTCACCAACATCAAGGACGGCAAACCGTTTCAGTTCGCCGGATTCGGTTTTTATTCATTCGCGCAGATGCCCGTATATTCTGTCAAGGACGGCGCACTTACAAAAGTGGCGTTCAACGCCGTAAAGCCTGCAAACGCGCAGTTCGCGTCCGTGGCGTTCTATGCCGGGGAGGTGATGAAAGCGGACGGCGAAATCTATATGTATTCCAAAGAGGATGACCCAGGCGAACGCGCCACAATCGTGGGCTTTGACAAGCGTTTTGTCGCGCTGCCTATCCGTGGCAAGGGTATTGGCGCAATCGTAAGCGCATTAACCGAATAAAATACAGACACAATGCACGAGAACACCAAACGCAGAATACAGGCGGTCAAGAAACTGGCCGCAAAGCATTACGAGGAGGGCAATCTCGCCAAGTGCCACAAAAGCGTTTGGCGCAGGTTCATTCTCCCGGTCTACGGCATAGGTTACAGAACCTATCTGAGCTATCTTAAAACCGAATAGGACGCCAACCACATACAATCTCTTACCTACAACAAACGCGGCAACCACAGCGGAGCGCGGCGGCAATCTCAACCGATGCCGCCGCGCTTTTTCAGTCCCGAAACCGGGCAAATTTGGCCGTGGAACAATTTAGCAGCGCAATTATTGCCTGAATAGCAAAACCGAGGAGGGGACTATTTCTAAAACGCTGATTAAACAAGGCTTAACCACATAAAACGGCATTTTTAGTCCGTTTCGCACTCCAACTCAAAAAATGTACTTTTCGTTTTTTGGGGGTTTGTACCGCTTTTGTAAGTGTCTGAAAATCAATACTTGTTTTGCGGTACTAACTTTTTAGAGTTGTACCGCTAATTTTTTAACGGAATTTCGGAAAATTGGTCGCAATGTAAACTATATCAAACGATTAGGCGATTTTTTTAGCGGTACTAAAGCGGTACTTTTGATTTTGCTAAATTGCACTTTTCGTTTTGCCGATTATACTTGTGTATGAAAATTTATATATATTTATTCTGGATGCTGCTGACTTCTTGCGCCAGCAGTAATGTCTTGGAGCCTAAAAACGGAATCTCTCCTGGCGAAAGTGAACTGGAAATCAGAGTTATCAACTCTGAAATTCCTATTGACGGTATAGAGGTCTGGGCGTCTGTTGCTCCTATTTTTTGCAATTTGAATGAGTCTGAGGAATATAAACTTTCGCTTCAAGGCAGTGTGTTTGTCGGCCGGATTCCGACTGAGCTACTAAACGAGGTCGTCGGCATCACAATTGAATCTCCGGAAGGCTATTCCGGAAGGCTATTGCAAGTAAGACAAGAAAACAAAAATATATACGAGGTAAAAATTTCTGATGACTTTTCACTTGACTTGGGAGATGACCCTGATTTTGAGGGATTGACCGCGGCTGATTGGGCCAAAATCAGCGAAAGTGGGCAAATTTTTTTCTCCTCACATGATACCGAAACACCACTTGAAAAATATTCTGATTGGAAGCTGGTAAGAGAATATGAAACCGATACTCTATGGTCACGTAATCTGGCAGCAACCGGATTGTCTCAGGACTTTCCACAATGGATAGAAAACAGTTTCCGCTGCAGATTCGCTTCTGTTGTCACGTTACCATATGTACAAAAGTTCACTGATTATTCCGGAATTCAGGTTTCAGAACCGCCAATGGAGTCTCATTCTTTTTTGAATACAATTTCGTATGATGAAGACTCATTTTTAAAGAGACTGCCATACACCGGCCTTAAATCATTCCTTTATGCGCTGCTCCGCTTTCCTGAGGGAGGTTTTGCTCCTATAGGTGAGCAAAGCGTATTGGATTGGGAGAACATTGCAAAAAGAAAATTGTCAAGGGCCATCTCCAACCCTTCGCAATTGCTTTTGGACCTTTTGTCAGCAATGTCTTATGTCGAACAGATCGACATAAACAACATTCCGCTCTCCGAAAAACAGATTGAAAATGTCACACATGGCTATCGCAATGGCCTAAAGGATATTATATTAAAGAAGAACAACGAATTGACAACTTCTCTATCTAAGATTGACAATTATAAGGATTTATGTGACACTCAATTCTCGCTTAAACAATACATTGATAGTGTTTATCCAGGGCAACCTGTCGTTGTTGACATGTGGGGAACATGGTGTCGTCCTTGTCTTGATGCTATAGCAAGAACGAAGGAAATCAGAACAGAACATAAATTTGATAATATTGTATTCTTGTATATTGCAACAGAAGCAACACCGATTGAAAATTGGAAAAAGAAGGCTAGCAAGATAGATGGCGAACATATTAGAATAAATAATGAAGAAACCGAGTCGTTAGGCAAAACTTATGGACTTTCAGGCTTCCCTTCATACTTATTCTTTGATTCCGACCATAATTTATTGAATAAATATTCATATTTCCCCGGAACAGAAATATATCTTCAAATGCTTGAGATGTGTATCCATTGATAGAACGCTACTTCGCCAGTGTAGATCTCCCGAGCACGTTCTATCGCCGCAAGGTACTATATCAGTTTTACAAATTTTAATGCACAATATCAGAGAAAAAGAGTAACTTTGTAGATTGAAACAATCTATCATAGCACCATACGCAATGAAACGACTGACTCTGACCGTTGTTTTATTTCTCATATTTAGCATCACAGCGTCCTTGGTCCACGGCAAGGACGCCGTCACATACTTCGCCTACCCTCATCCGCCGGAATCACTACCGGTAGGTACTCCGCGTGCCAACTACTATGTGGAACATTTCTGGGATCATTGTCCGTGGAAAAGTGCCTTTTCATCCAACCGAAAGATGGCAGACGCATTCATGGACTATGCCGAAATGCTTCCGCTGGCCAATCGCGACACAGTATTCATCTCCATCGATCGACTCATAGACAAAGTAAAGAAACGCCCTGAGAATCTTCTGGCGCTGACGCGTATGGCGGAAGCGGCTTTCTATTCCGACTCTGCAATCATTCCAAGCGATGAAGTGTATCTGCCGTTTGCCAAAGCCGTGGCCGGACACAAAAAAATCAAAGGAGCCGATCATGATTATTTTGCCAGACAGGCAAACGTCATCAGCCACTCACAGGAAGGCATGACACTCCCTCCCGCCGAAATAATTCTTTCTGACGGCAGTACAGCCGTGCTGAACGACACAACCTGCGGGGCCGGTGAATATGTGATAATATTCGACACTCCGGGATCATCAGCGGCCATGATGGCCCGCACACGCTTTGCAGCCAACATAGCCGCCCGACAGCTGGTCGACGCCGGCATACTCAAACCCATTTTCCTGTATCCCGGCACTCCAGACAAGAGCTGGTGGAAGAATATGGCCACACTGCCCCAGTCATGGACAGTCGGAGCGATGCCTTCCGCTCCTGACATGATCGACCTTCGCATACAGCCGACAATCTACATAGCCGACTCGTCAATGCGCATAACAAAAAAATTCATGTCCATGCCATTGCTGATAGCGGCGTGCGAGAAGATCATTCAGGAATTAAACCATTCAGGACAATGAAGATAGCGGCATTAATCTCAGGAGGAGTCGATAGCGCGGTAGCCGTGCACCGGCTTGTTGAACAGGGCCATGACATACACCTGTTCTATATCCGCATCGGTCTTGACAACGGCGAAGGCGATTGCTCGGCGGAAGAAGACATTGAAATGTGCCAGTTCATAGCGGCAAAATACGGCTTGCCGTTCGACGTAGTGTCGCTTCACGAAGAATATTGGGAGTCAGTGATGGAATACGCTCTGAAGACCGTACGCGAAGGTCTGACCCCAAATCCCGACATAATGTGCAACCGGCTGATTAAATTCGGTTATTTCGAACAGAGATGGGGCCATGAATTCGACAAGACAGCCACTGGTCACTATGCGTCGACCATCATCGGGTCCGACGGTCTTGTATATCTGGCCACTGCCCCTGATCCGGTCAAGGACCAGACCGATTTTCTCGCCAGAATCACCTACAGCCAGCTTTCACACATAATATTCCCGATCGGCGACATGCCTAAATCCCGTGTCAGGGAGCTTGCCATACAAGCGACTCTGCCCAATGCTTACCGTCGCGACAGTCAGGGAATCTGCTTTCTCGGCAAAATCAACTACAACGACTTTATCCGGCGCCACCTCGGAGAGAAACCTGGCCCTATCGTCGAACTGGAAACCGGACGCAAACTTGGCGAGCACCGCGGATTCTGGTTCCACACCATAGGCCAGCGCAAAGGTCTCGGACTGAGCGGTGGCCCTTGGTATGTGGTCAAAAAGAATATCCACGACAATGTGGTCTACGTTTCACAGGGCTACGACACTGAAAAACAATACGGCCGGACACTGCATCTCGATGAGATGCACTGGATAACACGCGATCCGGAACTATCCGAAATTTCGTTTAAAAACAGGCATACTCCCGAATTCACACCGGCTTCCCTAATCAGACTTTCAGAAAGGGAATACGTGATCCAAAGCGAAAATAAAATCCAAGGGATAGCTCCAGGCCAGTTTGCAGTGATCTATGACCGTCAGGGACACATCTGCTACGGAAGCGGCATCATTACCGGACAGCAAATCAACATCTGATACACATTTATGGAACGCAAAAGGATCCGCATGAAAGTAATGGGCCTGTCCATAGGACAAATCCGCACAGGAGCCTATGCTCTGATTCTGGCCCAGACCGACGGGCCGATACGGATTCCTGTGATAATAGGAGCTCCGGAAGCCCAGGCCATAGCGTCACGTATGGAACACGTGACCACTCCCAGGCCAATGACCCACGATCTTTTCGCGTCTATGGCCCATGCGTTCGGCATTGCCATTCAGGAGGTGTTTATATATAAATTCGAAGACGGTGTGTTTCTGTCGGAAATATCCATGACTGATGGCGAAAGACGCATATCAATCGACTCCAGAACATCCGACGCCATAGCTATAGCCATGCGCACAGGAGCCCCCATATACACCACCCACGAAATACTTGAAGAGTGTGGATTTGTCATAAAAGACGAGCCCGTCGACTCCGATGCAGACAAAAACGACTCCGGCCATACTACCGGAAGAGCCACACGCGACCTTCCGGTCAACACTCTTGAAAAACTTCGTGACAAAGCTATCCAGAAAGAAGATTACGAAGAGGCGGCACGCCTTACTGAAATCATCAACAACAAGAAATCCACCCTCTAATCCTTAGTTTAACATCCCATGCGAAGCATCAAAGCAAAACTGACATTTCTGAATTTTCTTGAATTCGCCATCTGGGGCAGTTACCTGACCTCATTAGGCAATTTTCTTGCCAACAACGGACTGGCACAACAGATCGGATGGTTTTATGCCGTGCAAGGCATCGTATCTCTTTTCATGCCTTCCATTATAGGAATAATTGCCGACCGATGGATACAGGCCCAGCGAATGCTCAGCCTTTGTCATCTCATCGGCGGTATATTCATGGCTCTTGCAGGAGTGTACTGCATGACTGCCGAGACTATCGGATTTGGTCCGCTGTTTGCTCTCTACACCGTGTCTGTAGCGTTTTTCATGCCTACCATAGGCCTTAACAACTCCGTATCATTCAACGCGATGACACGCGCCGGGCTTGACATCGTAAAGGATTTTCCGCCTATTCGCATTTTCGGCACAATCGGCTTTATATGCGCCATGCTTTTAGTGAACTTCGCAGGACCGGAAAATGCCAAATTCCAGTCTACATACATGCAGCTGTTCACATCAGCGGCATTCAGCATGCTTATGGCTGTATATGCCCTGACAATGCCGTCATGCCCCATCAACAAATCTCCGCAAAGCGGCAACATAATCGACAAACTCGGACTGCGGGCATTTACTCTGTTCAAGCAGAAAAAAATGGCTGTGTTTTTCCTGTTCAGCATGTTTCTTGGCGTCTCACTGCAGATAACCAACGGATATGCCAATCCCTATATCTCATTCTTCAAATCAATTCCGGAGTATGCCAACGCATGGGCCGCACAGAATGCCAATGCCCTGATCTCCCTGTCGCAGATAAGCGAAACGCTCTGCATACTGCTGATTCCGGTCTGTCTGAAAAAATTCGGCATAAAAGGCGTGATGCTCATGTCCATGATAGCATGGGTACTGCGGTTCGGTCTGTTTGGTTTCGGCGATCCCGACGGCGGACTCTGGATGTTTGTTCTGTCGTGTATAGTATACGGTATCGCATTCGACTTTTTCAATGTCAGTGGCGGACTGTATGTGGACAATCAGACCACAGACGACATACGCAGCAGCGCCCAAGGTATGTTCATGATTATGACAAACGGTCTTGGAGCCACAATAGGCACACTCGCCGCCATGCTCATAGTCAACCATAATGTGGTTGAAACAGCACCTGTTGCCGAACAGCTTGAAGGCTGGAGAACATCATGGTTGATTTTTGCCGGATACGCTCTGGTGGTGACAGTCCTTTTCATGCTGCTGTTCAAAGACAACGGCAACAGACCGTCGGCCGAACAGATACAGGCGGCGGAAGACACGACATCAGGAGCTGACGGCTTCACAGAATCATCACCTGTCTCGGCAAAATGATCAGGTTCTACGCTCCAGATATAGCAACAGACCCCGTTCTGCCGGAAAACGACTCGCATCACTGCGTAAAAGTACTCAGGATGCAATCCGGCGACAGCATGGAGATCATTGACGGCAAAGGCGGTCTTTATCACTGCCGCATGCTTGAGCCGCATTCGAAGCATGCTACAGTAGAAGTGATCCGGTGCGAGCGGCTCCCCTTGCCATGGTCATATAACCTCACCGTAGCGGTGGCCCCAACCAAAAATATGGACCGCATGGAGTGGCTGACAGAAAAACTGACCGAAATCGGAATCAATACAATAGTTCCGGTGCTGTGTGCCCGCTCTGAAAGAAAGGAGATAAAAACCGAACGGCTTGAAAAAATAGCAGTAAGTGCGATGAAGCAATCTCTTAAGGCTGTGCTTCCTGATGTAATGCCGATGACCCAATTGAAAACCTTTCTTGAAACCTGCAAGGCATCCCAGCGTTTCATCGCGTACTGTGACTCCGAGACGGAACGCAAAGATATGATAGGCATAGCCGGCAACAAAACGGATACCGCCATACTCATCGGCCCTGAAGGTGATTTCACGGCCGATGAGGTCGCATTGGCCAGACAGCACGGTTTTGAGCCCGTGACACTCGGCGACAACCGCCTGCGCACGGAGACAGCCGCACTGTATGCCGCATCCGCAATTCACATAATCAATCAATTCACATAAAATGACCACATCCGAATATCTGAAGTCATCAGAGTCAAATAACTTTTTTCTTCTTGCAGGTCCTTGCGTCATCGAAGGAGAACAGATGGCAATGGACATTGCCGGTACAATCGCCCCGATATGCAAAGAACTTGACATACCATACGTGTTCAAAGGAAGCTACCGGAAAGCCAACCGCTCGCGCCTTGACTCTTTCACCGGCATCGGCGACATACATGCTCTGGAGATACTGAAAAAAGTACGTGAAACTTTCAACATTCCTGTCGTTACCGACATACACACCCCTCAGGAGGCCAACATGGCGGCACCATACGTTGACATTCTCCAGATACCGGCATTTCTATGCCGTCAGACAGATCTGCTTATAGCCGCGGCACATACCGGAAGGTTCGTCAACATAAAAAAAGGACAGTTTCTTTCCCCCGAGTCAATGGCTTTTGCCGTACAGAAAATACGCGATGCCGGCAATGATCAGGTAGCCGTGACCGAACGCGGCTCAACCTTCGGCTATCAGGATCTTATAGTCGATTACCGCGGCATACCCGAAATGCGGAAATTTGCTACAACTATACTCGACATAACCCACTCACTGCAACAGCCCAATCAGGCTGCGGGAGTCACAGGCGGACGTCCGGACCTGATAGAAACCATAGCACGCGCAGGCATAGCCGTGGGAGCCGATGGCATATTCATTGAAACCCATCCGGATCCTTCTACGGCAAAAAGCGACGGAGCCAACATGCTTAAACTCGACATGCTGTCCGATCTCCTCAAGCGCCTTACTTCATTACGTATGGCTGTCAACAGTCTCTAATTCCTTTTGTTAACAACGATGAAAAAAAACGTCATCTCATTTCTGATCGGCATTACAACTATATTCTCTCCGGATCTTCAGGCCGCACTTCCATACAACAACATTTCACGCACGGTCATGAATACCTACAACGACATGTTGCGCGAAAATTTCAAGGATTATGAAGTGCTTTACAGGCGGGCCAACCAATATTACCACCATCAGGAATATCTGAAAGCGCTCGACGACCTCGACAGCGCAGTAAAATACGCTCCCGTCACAGATACTGAAATGCTGTTCCCGATCTACGCTCTGAGATCCGCCACATACTGGCAGATGAAGCGCTACACGCTGTCACTGCAAGAGATCAACAAGGCACTGGAGATCGACCCGTCAAATTATGCCGCAGTAAACATGAGAGCCGACATCGAGGTTGAACTCGGCAATTACACCGCGGCCAAGGAAGATTATACCAAACTACAGAGACTGAATCCAAGAAGTCAGGAAGCACTGTTCGGCCTTGCAAAAGTCGCGGCAAAAGAATCGAATTACGGCCTTGCGTCCGAATACATGGAAAAAGCCGTGTCACTCACCCCAACCCAAAGCGATGTCTACGTAAACCGCGCACAGGTAAAAGCCATGATGAATGACTATAACGGAGCTGTCGACGACCTGATCCTGGCTCTTGCCACCGATGCGTCAGATCCTCATGCACTTCCCAGGCTCATCGACATGGCCAACAGCAATTATGCCGCCGTAATGAACGGGCTGTCGTCGGCCATACGCACTGCTCCACGCACTCCTCTCTACTATTTCCTGCGAGGATCCATTGCCGCTGCCCACTTCCACTATGCACCTGCAATAGACGATTTCAAATACATCATCGACAACAACCTCTATAATTACTCCGGACTTTACGCATCTCTGGCAGAATGCTATTACGCTCTGGGCGACTACGAGACGGCGCTCGACAATGCAAATACGGCACTGTCCAACTACACAGAGGATGATGACGTGGCCCACTACTATACGGTGCGCGCACGCGTGCTCCGTGCACTCAAACAATACGACAAAGCCATTTCCGCCACAGACCGCGCTCTGGAACTGACTCCTGATTCAAAAGAAGCCATGACAGAAAAGGCCCTCATACTCACATCGTTGAAAAAAGGAGACGAAGCGTCACAACTGCTTGGCGAAGTGATTATGAACGAACCGTACGACCCCATGCCTTATCTTACACGTGCATGGGTGCTCAACGACTATCTCAATGAGCCAAAAGCCGCAAAAGGATTCTATCAGCGTGTTGTCGATCTGGAACTGGACCACAGCGAACGTATAGGATCCATGCTTGGTTTCGCATACCTGTTCAACGGCAATACCGCCAAAGGCATCTCATGGATAGAAGAATGCCTGACAGAGCCTGATTATGACGGCCAGATACATTATTACGGCGCTTGCTTTTACGCATGGGCCGGTCGCACGGAGAAAGCACTCGACTGCATGGAGCAGGCCCTCAAAAACGGATATGCCAACTACCATAACTGGACGGCCAACGATGACAACCGTATAAATGTGGCTCCGATAAGAGACACCCCCCGCTTCAACGACCTCCTGAAGGCTCATGCTTCGATATTCGACAAATAAAAAAAGCGTCCTGTTGGCGCTGATCTCCCTGATATTGTTTTGTCAGGGGGCTTCAGGCGCATCAAAACGCGACTTCCGCGGAGCTTGGATTCAGACGGTTTTTCAAGGCTATGACAAGCGTACTACAGAACAGAACCAATCTTATCTGCGCTCTCTGCTCGACAATCTGCAAGCAACAGGTATAAATGCCGTCATTTTTCAGGTACGCCCTGCCGCCGACTCATTCTATCCGTCGCCCATTGAGCCGTGGAGCCGGCATCTGACCGGATGTATAGGTGCCGCTCCTGCCCGTCTATGGGATCCTTTGCAGTTCATGATTGACGAATGCCATAAGCGTGGCATGGAGATCCATGCGTGGCTCAACCCCTATCGGGTCACGGCATCTGCCAACGAACAGCTCCCCGACAACCATCTGTGCAACCTGTTTCCTAAACGCTTCGTAAAATATTGTAAAAGGATATATTTTAATCCAGCACTTCCAGAAAACAGACAGCACATAGTCGGAGTCGTACGTGATATTATAACGCGATATGACGTAGACGGCATACACTTCGACGACTATTTCTACCCATATCCATCCAATGGCGAGGAATTTGACGATGAAGCCCACTACCGTTCGTCGGGAACAAAACTATCAAAGCCGGACTGGCGCAGGCGAAATGTGGATATTCTGATAGAATCCGTCCATCAGACCATTTCAGAGACAAAACCATGGGTCCGGTTTGGAATAAGTCCATTTGGCATCTGGCGAAACAATACTTCAGATCCGGAAGGCAGCGCAACATCAGGCCTGCAGAACTACGATGATCTTTATGCCGATGTGCCGCGATGGGCGGCAATGGGATGGATAGACTATCAAATACCACAGCTCTATTGGGAGACAGACCATCAGCGGGCGTCATACCGCGTACTTTGCGACTGGTGGGCCGATCATGGCGAAGGACGCCACATCTACATCGGACAGGATGTAAAAAAGACCGCCGATGCCTGTGAACTACCGGAAAAACTCCGGCAGATAGAAGAAATAGGCCCCGAACGGATACAGGGCAACTGCTGGTGGTATGCCGGCAACCTGCCGGCAATATCCGCACAATTGAAAGAAAAATCATACTCCACTCCGGCTCTTGTGCCTGAATATCTGTGGAAACATGTTGAACCGGCCGATAAACCCGGCACACCGGTCTACAAGGACGGTAAACTACGGTGGAATGCCGATGACCACGCATCCAAATGGGTGGTCTACAGATTTGATAAAGCATCTGATGTCGACGTTGAAAATCCGTCGGCCATAAAAGCCGTGACCTACAGGCCTGAATTCATCCCGGACTGCGGAGGATGCTACGTAATTACCGCACTGGACCGTGCCAACGGAGAGTCTGACCATTCTTCACCCGTCACAGTCTCTCTGCCATGATAAGCGTCTCCATCGTCACATACCATTCCGACACATCCGAACTTGACGCCTGCCTGGCGTCTCTCGGCAATCCTCTGGTCAAAAAAATTACCATAGTCGACAACGGTCAGGAAGAACGGCTGCGAAAATACTGTCTCGGCAAACCCGGTGTAGACTATATCTCCTTGCCTAATCCAGGGTTCGGAGCGGCACACAATCGCGCACTTCTATCGTCTGACCAACCATATCATATAATCCTGAATTCAGATGTACGGTTCAATCCAGACATTCTGACAAAACTGGCTGACTGCATGCAACGCAATCCTGATGTAGCGCAACTCCAGCCAAAAATCTACAAGGCCGACGGAAGTCTGCAATACGGCTCACGACGGCTTCCGTCACCGTGGATGCTGATAGGAAGGCGTTTCCTGCCCGAATGGATAATGAAATATTCCAATCGGCGATACCTTCTTATGGACAAAGATCTCGACTCTCCCCTAAATGTGCCATATCAGGTCGGGTGCTTCATGATGATACGCACAGCGGCGGCAAAAGCTATCGGAGGATTCGACGAACGTTTTTTCATGTATCCGGAAGACATAGATCTGTCCCGACGTCTGCGACAGGATCACATAGTGCTCTACTATCCGGCGGTCTCAATTATCCACGCACATGCAGCGGCATCATACCGCAATCTCCGGATGCTGAGAATACACGCCGACAATATGATCCGCTATTTCAGGAAATGGGGTGTATGGAGCGACCGGCAACGCCGTCAGTTCAACGGCGATGTCAACTCAGTCACGCTTCTTTAATCTCATCGGGCAATCGACGGAATCACAATTAAGACATCCCGGGCCTTTTTGACCTTTAGGCCGACGCAACAGCCGATACACGGCTATTCCGACGCACACTCCAACTATAGCCCCCACGATCAGATACTGAACAAAAATACTCACGGCTACTCCGGTTTGACATAATTTTTTGCGACCATGGTACGCAATCTTGCAGGAGTCAGTTCGGCCGGATACTCCACAAAGTCCAGACGCAGCCCACATCCTTCCCGGAATCTGGAACATCCGTATGCCGTACGCCCTTTCAGCAGATGGCCTTGCCCGCAAAGCGGACACATTATCTCATCAAGGTTCTTTATTCTCGGAGCACGCGGCTTTTTTTCCTTCTCCTTCTTAGCCGCCGGTTTACTGTCACTGCCACCGGAGCCATTCCCGCCACTGTCCACGATAATCTTCCGGTTGGTATTGTCAGACAGTACACTGAGCACTATCTGATGAATCATTGCCTTCAGTTCGTCGATAAACTCCGCAGGCGAATACTCTCCGCGCTCTATTCTGCGCAGTTTGTTCTCCCACATTCCGGTCAGTTTGGCGCTTTTCAGCAATTCCTCTTTTATCATCGAGATCAAGTCGATGCCGGCTTGTGTAGCAACTATATTCTTGCGTTCCCTCGTGATATAATGACGTCGGAAAAGCGTCTCGATTATGGCGGCACGAGTCGACGGACGCCCTATGCCGTTTTCTTTCATTGCTTCCCGAAGTTCCTCGTCATCCACCGTTTTACCGGCAGATTCCATGGCGCGCAACAATGTTCCTTCTGTGTATGGTTTGGGCGGCTGTGTCTGTTTTTTTTGCAACGAAGGTTCATGGGATCCGCTTTCTCCTTCGATAAATTCCGGCAGAATGCTCTCGTCATCGCCACCGGCAGAAACATTGTCATCCCCGCTGTTTTTTCCGTCAGAAGAAAACAGCGCTCTCCATCCCGGCTTCACAATGACTTTGCCACTGGTTTTAAAAGGCACATCGGCCGACTCGGCAAGCACCGTAGTCGTGGAGAATTCACAATCAGGATAAAAAGCCGAGATAAACCGCATGGCTATCAGATGATACATCTGTCTCTCCTCCCCGACCAGCATTTTCGGTGACTGTCCGGTAGGAATGATGGCATGGTGATCTGTCACTTTGGAATTATCAAACACCTTCTTGCTCTTCGGTATGCGGCCGGCAAGCACCGGAGCCGTATGGGCGGCGTACGGTGTCATCTGCTTCAATATTTCCGGAATCTTGGCATAAATGTCGTCAGGGAGATAGGTGGTGTCCACACGCGGATACGTGGTGACTTTCTTCTCATAAAGCGACTGTATGAGCGATAGGGTGCGGTCGGCACTCCATCCCCACCGTTTATTGCACTCCACCTGAAGTGACGTGAGATCAAAAAGCCGCGGAGGAGCCTCTTTGCCGGCCTTTTTGCTCACTGATGTGACCGTCAACGGCTCACGGCTTATCTTTTCCAACAGCTCCGCCGCTTCACTCTCTGCTGCAAAACGTCCCTTAGTAGCATTGAATGTAACACCCCTGTACAATGTCTTCAACTCCCAATAATCCTCGGGACGGAAATTTTCAATTTCCAGCTGACGCTTGACAATCAGCGACAGAGTCGGAGTCTGCACACGTCCGATTGACAGAACATTGCCGGGCGCGGAATATTTAAGCGTGTACAGTCTGGTGGCATTCATGCCGAGCAACCAGTCTCCCACCGCCCGTGACAATCCGGCATAATATAGGTTGCCAAAAGTCTGTTCCGGTTTCAGATCGGCAAAACCCGCACGTATGGCATCATCGGTCAGCGATGAAATCCACAGTCTTTTCACCGGCACTTTGCATCCCGCCAACTGAAGCACCCATCGCTGGATCAGTTCTCCCTCTTGTCCGGCATCACCGCAGTTTATCACTTCCGATGCTTCAGCAACAAGACGTTTTATGGTGTTGAACTGAGACTCTATCCCTTTATCCTTCTTCAGCTTTATGCTGAAACGATCGGGAATCATGGGCAAGGAGCCAAGCGACCACCGTTTCCACAAATCGGTATAGTCATGCGGCTCTTTCAGCTCACACAAGTGGCCGAATGTCCATGTAATCTTATAATCTCCCCCTTCATAATACCCCTCACGACGCGTATTCGCGCCAAGAATAGACGCTATATCGGCCGCCACCGACGGTTTTTCGGTAATACAGAGGATCATTTGCCGGTATATGTGGCCGCAACATCACCGTAAGGAGTGGCGAACGTCATAGTGAAAGTATCCACAGGCTTCACCGGCGCAAAATCAAGTTCAATCTCTATTACGCCGTCATCCTCCCATTGAAAACTTCTTTTAAAATACAGCGGATCAATATCCGTAGCCGCTACAGATGCATCATGAATGTCCAATGTCACGGCATCGACACGCTGCGAAGTATGCGGCAATCCGAACAGACGGCAGTAGACGCGGGTAACATCCGAACGCCACATCACACTGTCTACCTTAACGGACATCTCCCTCTGACGGTTGCGCGAAAACAACGGACCTTCAGCCACCGCAGCCGAAACCAACGCCACAAGAGCTATCAGAAATATAACCTTACGCATTCTGCTCCCCTTTCCGTTCCACAGCCTTGGCCTCATTCCACAATTCATCCATTTCCGCAAGACTCATGTCGTGCAGAGACTTGCCGGACTCGCGCACGCGTGACTCCAAGTAGTTGAAACGGCTTATAAACTTGCGGTTGGTCCGTTCGAGAGCATTCTCAGGATTGATACCGTAGAGACGTGCGGCATTGACCATAGCAAAAAACACATCGCCCATTTCCTCCTCCATCTTATCGGCATCAAGTACCGACGCTTCAGATTCAAATTCCGACAGTTCCTCCCTGACCTTATCCCATACCTGCGACGGCTTCTCCCAGTCAAATCCCACATGAGCCACCTTTTCCTGAACGCGAAAAGCCTTTATCAGTGCCGGTAGCGACGAGGGCACACCGGCCAACACAGTCTTATTTCCGCCTTTTTCCTTCAGCTTCAACGCTTCCCAGTTCTGGACCACAGTCTCGGAATCCTCCGCAACCACATTGCCAAATACATGAGGATGACGGAATATCAGCTTGGCATTCAATGAATCGCACACATCAACGATGTCAAACTCACCTTTTTCCTCACCGATCTTAGAGTAAAAGAGAATATGCAGCAATACATCGCCCAATTCCTTGCGTATATTGTCATTATCATTGGCTATGATAGCATCGGCAAGTTCATAAACCTCTTCGATCGTATTGGACCGAAGAGACTCATTGGTCTGCTTGCGGTCCCACGGGCATTCCACACGCAAACGGTCCAGCACATCCATTACACGACCTACGGCCTCTATCTTCTCTTCTCTCGTCTTCATGTTAAATTATTTCTTTTTCAACTTCAGGCAACACCAGTCATTCAAAGAGGTATGCCCTTCCTCTACAAACCCCAGCGGTTCGGCCACACTCATGATCACCGGAATATCCGACTCATAAAAACCGCTGAACAATACTGTGGCTCCCTGTTTTATAATCGGAGCATAAGCCGGCAGATCCGCAGTGATGATATTGCGGTTGATATTGGCAATAAACACATCGGCCATAGGCAATGACGACAAAACCGACGCATCTCCCAAATGTACGGTCACAGAGGTCTCAACACCATTAAGCCGCATATTTTCAACGGCATTTTCCCATGCCGGAGGATCAATCTCTACACCATTGACCGATGCGGCGCCACGCATAGCGCATAAAATGGCCAATATCCCAGTGCCAGTCCCCATATCAATGACCGACAGACCGTTCAGATCCATCGACAACAATGCTTCTATAACCTGTGATGTCGTTGCATGGTGACCTGTGCCAAACGCCATTTTCGGATCAATGACAATGTCATATTCAGCAGCAGGCACATCGGAATGAAACGAACTATGGATCACACATCTGTCGCCGACCACAATCGGTTTAAAATAATTTTTCTCCCACTCGCTGTTCCAATCCTGCCCGACTATATACGATGACTGTCGAGACACAGCGCATTCAAAAGGCAACGACTCGATCACGTCGTCCACCACACTGTCATCATACTGTACAGAACGCACGTATGCAGTCAGACCGCGTTCGTCAGGCACAAAACTTTCATAGCCGACTTCGGCAAGCAAAGCAGCGAGCACATCGGTCGCATCCTGCGAACATGGCTCAAGGTCCAGTCGAAGTTCTATATAATCGTTCATCAATCGACAATCTTAAATCCGGCTTCTGTCAGGCTTTCACGGATTTCCCGTATATGCTCATGATTTCTTGTTTCAAGCTCCACGTGCAGTTTACAGCCGTTCACATCCGTTGACGCCGAGTTGCGCTCATGGACAATCGACACTACATTGCCGCCACAGGCTGCAATTACGTGCAACACTCCCGACAGCTGACCTGGCTTATCCTCCAGATCAAGTATCAGAGAACAGTCTCGGCCGCTTTTCACCAACCCGCGGCGCACTGCCCTATTATGGGCTGTGACATCAATGTTGCCGCCACTCACCACACAAACTGTTTTCTTTCCCTTGACAGGAATTTTGTCAAACATGACGGCGGCGACCGAAACGGCACCAGCGCCTTCACTCACAAGCTTTTTCTGCTCCATAAGAGCAAGAATAGCGGCGGCTATTTCATCTTCACTCACAGTCACCACCTCATCCACGTACTTGCTGATAAGCTCAAAGGTATTCACACCCGGCTCCTTAACAGCAATTCCATCGGCTATGGTCTTAACAGAATCAAGATGTTCACGCTTGCCGCTCTTGATAGATTTATACATTGACGGAGCGCCTTCGGCCTGAACACCGTAAATCTTCACATCCGGACGCAACTGCTTTATGGCAAATGCCACACCGGCAATGAGACCGCCACCGCCTATAGGCACTACCACAGCCTCAACATCCGGCATATCCTCGATGATCTCCAGGCCAATGGTTCCCTGACCGGCTATTACCTTAAGATCATCAAACGGGTGAACGAACGTATATCCTTCCTTATCTCTCAATTCCACAGCTTTTGCATAGGCATCGTCGTAAACACCTGGAACCAGACACACTTCCGCGCCATAACCTTTGGTGGCCTCCACCTTACTTAAAGGTGCACCTGCCGGCAGACATATGATTGATTTGATGCCATTGCGTGATGCTCCGAGCGCCACACCCTGGGCATGATTTCCTGCCGAACAGGCTATGACGCCACGGCTTTTCTCCTCATCGCTCAACTGAGAGATTTTATAATATGCTCCACGGAGTTTAAATGAACCCGTATTCTGTAGATTTTCACACTTCAGATGCACTTCAACCTCAGGATTGATACGGGATGCATACATAATCGGGGTCCTGCGGGCCACTCCTTTCAAAACGCGCGCGGCGTTATAGACTTCACTGAGTTCAAGCATGGCTTTTACTGTGAGATAGATTGTTTGTTCAGGTTGGTTTAAACTATGCAAAAGTAAGACCTTTTTTCCCAACGGCCAAAAAAACTATTCAAATATTCCAATCAACATCAAGTCCACGAAACAATAACCGCAATACAAATGTTTTAGATTCAACGACAATCCAAATCAGACCTCACGATGACACATATTTCACGCATAGTCACATCATTACTGCTGTCCTGCATGACATTGTCGGCAACTGCCGGAAATTTTTGGTCACGGTTCGACAAACAGGCATACCGCACCCGCCTGTGGGGCATTTCAGCCGCCTACGTCACCAAGTCATATCATTTTGATTCCGGCCGCCAGGACATATGGGGACGGGACAAAATAATGAACGGCATACAGTTCGGCATACCCGTACAACCTTATTTCGGCTATGGGCTGGGACTGAACACCGGCATATTCTATGAACACTTTTTCTCAACAATGGACGATATCCATTTCTACGAGCACAATCTGAATATACCGCTCATGGCTGAATGGCGCGTACCGCTCGGACGCGAGTTGTCGGTATTTGTCAACGGCGGCATAAGCATGGATTGCGGGCTGAGGGCAGAATATGTGTTTCCCGACAACCTGTTTGACGCCATCGGCATGAAATACGGCAAAGACGGAATGCCCAAGCGCGTGCAGTTCAACGGTATTGCCGGCGGAGGAGTCCAGTGGAAAGCAGTACAGATCAGCGCTTACGGCTCATTCGGCATAACCGACGCCACGGACCATGGAGGGCAACAGCGCAAAGTCAATCTCCGACTGTCTGTGTTATTTTAATATTCCTGTCCTCATACGCTGCCACATCCTGCGTGTGATGACCCGCGTATTCAGAAAAGTAACCATATATCCCGTAAGACACGCGGCTATAACCGATCCCTCGCGCACACCCTCTATGCTATGCGTAAACATCAGCGACACCGCCACCGCCATGCTCACCAGCAAAACGTCAAAACATACTTTCACCTTGCCGAATTCCTTATTGTAACGAGCTGAGAAATATTTGACAAACGCCTCGGCACTCATCATCGCCACATGAGGTTTGATCTCAAGCACCACACCCACAGCCTGAACAACGCATCCCGCCAGCAGCAATGCAATGGCAGCCGCATAGCCAGACGGCGAAAGATCCTGAGTCAAAGCCATGTTTAAATCTATAAATGCGGCAAAAACAAAAGAAAAAGGTATCTGCAACATTATCTCTATTATGTCGCGGCGCGTACGCCTGTCTCTCACAAGCCACAATTGCCCGGCTATCAGGATCATGTTAATAATAAATGTGCAAATACCTAATGTCAGCGGAGTATTGAGACTCACCACATAATTGACACTTGAGATAGGGGTCGTGCCAAGAGTGGACCGCACTATTATCACTACACCCGCAGCCAGAAAATACAATCCAGCCACAAAAACCATGTATCGTCTGAAAATATCATTCATTATAGTTTTTTTACCACTGCAAAGGTAAGCAAAAACGCAGACAGATACATAATCCTCAACTGTGTCTGGCACGATGTCTATCCATAACCACCAATACCACAGCGACAAAAGCGCAGCATATAAATGCAACCGACGATGAATGCAGCATATTATCGCCAAGTCCTACCAACGGAGCCACAATTCCGCCAAACGCATATCCGACGGCACTGAGCATTGCAGATGCCGCTCCGACATCGCAAGCCCCGGTTTCCATTGCGATGGTGTTTGATGACGAGAAATTTAGCCCTACAAAGAAAAGCATCAACACAACCAATGACTCGTAGACCCAAAAACTGTCCACACAGCATATTGCCACACTTTCCGCGACAGCAAACAGAAGCAAGCCGCACGTGCCAGCAAGCATGGCGGCTTTCACGTTTCTGAATTTCACCGACACAACCGATCCAGCCGCTATTGCCATAGCATTAAGTCCGAACACCAGTCCGAACGACAAGCGCGAGTAACCATAATGATCCTGTATGACAAACGGCGCAGATGATATATATGCGAACAATACGCCCGATACCGTACACTTTACAGCTACGGCAAACATAAACTTTCTGTTGCGCGACAAAAGCCTGTAGTTCCTGAACGAGGACCACAGATCTCGTCTGACCCTTCGGCGAAACGGAAGAGATTCTTTAGTCCATCGGCTCGCTATCAGCATCCCCATACCTATAGCCAGCAGAACCATGAAAATACCGCGCCACCCGCAATCATCAGCCATCAGCCCGCCAAACATCGGCCCGAATGCAGGTGCCAGACCGTTGACAGCTCCCACCAAAGCCATGATACCTGCAAGATCGCGCCCGGTATACAGATCAGCTGGTATCGACCGTGACAAGATCATAGCCCCTCCGGCCCCGAAACCCTGAAACAACCGGCTCCAAAGAAAGAAATAAATATTGTCCGAAAACAGAGATACTGCTGTGGCGGCACAAAACAGCATCAGCGACGCAATCAATACCGACTTGCGTCCGTACCTGTCGCTAACAGGTCCCCAGAAAAGACCTCCGGTGCCAAGCCCCAGCATCACAGAAGTCAGACTTAGCTGTACCATCGACGGCGAAGTGTCAAATTCACGCATCATATCCGGCAAAGTCGGCAGATACATGTCGTTGACCAGAGATCCGAACGCTCCAAGCGCTGCGACATACAGTAAAAAGAACAAATATCTCCGTCCGCGCGGCTCCCGGGTATGAATAGGCGTAGTAATCATAAGCGTCTACATGTTTCTCTCATATAACAATATCCTGATCTTAAAACGTTTGATTTTAATGCTTGTTCACATTTTTTTAAGTTAATAACTTTTTCAATCTCACGTTGGCAGACTCGGGGGGAATTCGTATCTTTGTGCACTCAACTACATTGTTTTTCTCAATGCACCAATCATTATGATTCAATTTTTCCGGAAAGACGCCGCCACAGTATATGCGGTGGAAACTGACCATGAGCTCTCGGCTGAAGAACTTGAAAAATTCACATGGCTTTTTTCAGGAGCACAACCTCTTCAAATCACTTCGCTTGACGGACAATATATAGGTCCCCGCCGCGAAATGATCACTCCATGGAGCACCAATGCCGTTGAAATAACCCAGAACATGGGCATTCACGGCATTTCACGCATAGAAGAGTTCCACCGTGATGACTCCGCGGCCCCGGCGTTTGACAAAATGCTCCAACGTGTATATCACGGGCTGGACAACAGCATATTCCTGATAGACACGACTCCGGCTCCCATAGTACACATCGAAGACATCCATGCCTACAACCTTGCCGAAGGGCTTGCACTCAGCCTAGAGGAAGAACAATATCTGACCGGATTAAGCGAGCGGCTCGGACGCCCGCTGACCGACAGCGAAGTGTTCGGATTCTCACAGGTCAATTCCGAACACTGCCGTCATAAGATATTCAACGGCACTTTTGTGATTGACGGAGAGGAAAAACCCTCGTCGCTGTTCAAACTCATAAAAAAGACCTCGCAGGAACATCCCGGAAAACTTGTGTCCGCCTATAAAGACAATGTAGCTTTCGTCGACGGCCCTGTAATCGACCAATTCGCACCGGTCAATCCCGAACGTCCTGATTTCTTTGAAGTGCGCCCGATTGAATCCGTACTGTCTCTGAAAGCCGAGACCCACAATTTTCCCACGACCGTTGAGCCGTTCAACGGCGCCGCGACCGGATCCGGAGGTGAGATACGCGACCGTCTCGGCGGTGGCAAGGCATCCTTGCCGTTGGCCGGCACTGCGGTCTACATGACATCATATCCCCGCCATCAGGATGCTGTACAGCCATGGGAAGCCATGCTGAATCCCCGCGTATGGCTATATCAGACTCCTGCGGAAATCCTGATCAAAGCATCCAACGGCGCATCCGATTTCGGCAACAAATTCGGCCAGCCGCTGATCTGCGGATCACTGCTCACATTCGAACACGACGAAAACGGCCGCTTCTACGCCTACGACAAAGTCATAATGCTTGCCGGCGGCGTAGGCTTCGCATCAAAACGCGATGCTCTCAAAGGACATCCGTCGGCCGGAGAAAAGGTAATCGTGATGGGTGGCGACAACTACCGCATAGGCATGGGCGGAGGAGCGGTAAGCTCCGTGGCGACAGGTCAGTATGACAATTCCATTGAGCTAAACGCAGTGCAACGAGCCAATCCCGAAATGCAGAAACGTGTGGCCAACGTGATCCGCGCGCTTGCAGAAAGCACCGATAATCCCATTGTCTCCATCCACGACCATGGCGCGGGCGGACATCTCAATGCCCTTTCGGAACTTGTGGAAGAAACCGGAGGCCGCATCGACATAGCCGCACTGCCGGTTGGCGACCCCACCCTGTCATCGAAAGAAATCGTAGGCAATGAAAGCCAGGAACGCATGGGCATGGTGATGCACGAAAAGGACATAGACCGCGTGCGTGCTATTGCCGAAAGGGAACGAGCCCCATTTTACGTAGTCGGCGAGACCACCGGCGATGACCGGTTCGTATTTGCCCAGGCCGACAGCGTACGCCCGATAGACCTCGGCATGAAAGACATGTTCGGATCATCACCCAAAACGATAATGACCGATTCGACCGTATCACTGTCATACAACGATGCCGAGATCAGCCATGAACATATAGATGAATACGTATATCGCGTACTCGGACTTGAAGCCGTGGGATGCAAAGACTGGCTCACCAACAAAGTTGACCGTTCCGTGACAGGCAAAGTGGCCCGTCAGCAGTGTCAGGGAGCCACTCAGCTACCTCTGAGCGACTGCGGAGTGGTGGCACTTGATTTCACCGGCACAAAAGGCATGGCCACATCCATCGGACATGCTCCTCAGGTGGCCTTGGCCGATTCAGCCAAAGGCTCCGTGATGGCCATAGCCGAATCTCTCACCAACATAGCAGGCGCCCCGCTTGCCGACGGTCTTTCCGGCGTGTCCCTGTCAGCCAACTGGATGTGGCCTTGCAAGAACGCAGGAGAAGATGCCGCGTTATACCGCGCTGTGGAAGCGGCTTCTGATTTTGCATGCGCCCTCGGCATAAATATACCCACCGGCAAGGACTCTCTGTCCATGACGCAAAAATACGGTGACGACAAAGTGTTTGCCCCCGGCACTGTGATCATCTCTGCTGCGGCAGAAACCACCGACGTGCGCAAGGTTGCGACTCCTGTGCTTTCTCCGGTAAAATCCTCGTTGCTTTACGTCGATTTCTCGGCATCTCCGCTCGCACTTGGAGGTTCGGCCTTCATGCAGTCGCTTGGTTCCATCGGATCTGACGCTCCTACGGTAGCCGATCCGAAAGCCTTTGCATCTGCATTCGGAGCCGTACAGCAGCTTGTAGGACTCGAATTGATATCCGCCGCCCACGACGTATCGGCCGGCGGCACCGTGACCACTCTTCTCGAAATGCTTTTCGCAGCGGAATCACCTCTCAGCCTGACTTTTGACGCTACAGAACTTGACCAGAATCCGGTCAAAGCGCTGTTTGCCGAAAATCCTGCGATTGTACTCCAGATCCTGCCTGAAAACCTCGATGCTGTACAAAGTGTGCTCTTCAGTTTCAATATCAATGCCCGAATCATAGCCATGGTTTCGCCTGCCGAAAACCATGCCTTCAACATAATCACGGACAAAGACGGCTCATCCGTAGCCATTGACGTGAAGGCGGCATTGAACAGCTGGTACAACCCGTCTTTCCGTCTCGACATGATTCAAAGCGGAAAAGAATGTGCTGAGTCGCGCTGTCAAAACTATAACAGACAGCCTGTACGCTATTCCTTCCCCGAAGGATTTGACGGATCGCTGGCATCACGCTCACTTGCATACGCTCATGGCCGCACAGGCATCAAGGCCGCCATTATCCGCGAAAAAGGCGTAAACGGCGACCGTGAGATGGCATACTCTCTGTATCTGGCCGGATTTGACGTGAAGGACGTGCACATGACTGACCTGATGAGCGGCCGAGAAACCCTCGATGAGGTCAACATGATCGTGTTCTGCGGCGGCTTCTCCAACTCCGACGTACTCGGATCGGCCAAAGGCTGGGCTTCGGGCTTCCGTTGGAACGAGACGGCAAAAAACATACTCGAACGCTTCTACTCACGTCCCGACACTCTGAGTCTGGGTGTGTGCAACGGCTGTCAGCTGATGATGGAACTGGATCTGCTGGGGCTGAAGGACGGCTCACACATGGATCACAACATCAGCCACAAATTCGAATCGACATTCCTGAGCATAGAGATTCCCGACAACCACTCCGTGATGTTCAGATCATTGGCCGGATGTTCGCTCGGCATATGGGTGGCACACGGAGAAGGACGTTTCCGTCTATCAAAGGCTGAAAACGAGTATCATGTAGCAGCCAAATACAGCTATTCCTCATATCCCGGCAATCCGAACGGTTCTGATTTCGATGTAGCTGCCCTGGCGTCGGCCGACGGACGCCATCTGGCAATCATGCCGCATCTGGAGCGTGCCATCTTCCCGTGGCAGTGCGGATATTATCCGGCCGGCCACGCCAAAGATCAAGTCACACCATGGATAGACGCATTCATCAATGCCCGCAAATGGATTGAAGAACAGCTCGGCTAAAAAAAATATGTCACTGCCACTGCGTTGGGTGCCCTCTCTCTATCTCATAGAGGGGTTGCCCAACGCAGTTGTGGTCACATTGGCTGTCATCATGTTCAAGGACATGGGCATCGACAACGCCAAAGTGGCCATGTACACCTCCCTGCTATACCTCCCGTGGGCCATAAAACCGTTCTGGGCACCGTTTGTAGACATCATGCTGACAAAGCGTATCTGGACCGTGATGATGCAGTTCGCTCTATGTGCCGGGATGGCCGGTGTGGCCATCGCATTGCCCACTCCGGCTTTCTTTTCCTTCAGTCTGGCGGCATTCTGGGGCATCGCATTCTGTTCGGCCACACACGACATAGCCGCCGACGGCTATTACCTTCTGGCTCTTGACAGAGACCAGCAGGCTTTCTACGTAGGCATACGATCGACATTCTACCGTCTGGCAAATCTGATGACCTCCGGCGGCATCGTTTTTGCAGCCGGAGTGCTGATCAACTGCGGCATAGCCGTGTCGACAGCATGGAGCATAATGTTCGTGGTGCTGTCGGCACTGTTGCTGGCAGCCGCCATATACCACTCTTTTGCCCTGCCGCGACCATCGGCCGACAAGCCGGACAAAGAGAACTCTGCTGGCAAAATACTCCGCGGTTTCGCTCAAACGTTCACCACTTTTGTCGCAAAAAAACATTTCATCTCCGCGCTGGCGTTCATGCTGCTGTACAGGCTGCCGGAAGCATTGTTAGGCAAAATGGTACAACCATTTCTGAAAGACCCGCTGTCGGTCGGCGGACTCGGCCTGTCCACCGAGCAGATCGGAATAGCCTACGGCACATTCGGCGTGACAGGCATAGTGCTCGGCGGCATCATCGGCGGCATGTGTGTGAGCCGTTACGGTTTGAAACGCATGTTGTGGCCAATGGCACTTTCACTCACACTCCCCAGTGCTTTCTACTGGTATCTGGCCGTTGCCCAACCGTCACAGATGTGGCTTATCAGCTCCGGTATATTTGTCGAACAGTTCGGCTATGGCTTCGGGTTCACCGCCTACATGATGTATCTGATGTATTTTTCAGAAGGATCTGAATATTCTACTTCACATTATGCTTTCTGCACAGGCATAATGGCTCTCGGACTTATGCTCCCCGGGCTGATGGCCGGCCATCTTGAACTGGCCGTGGGATATGTCAATTTCTTCATGACGGTGATGATATGCTGCATACCCACGTTTGCGGTATGCGCATTGGTGAAAATCAAGAACTGACAGGAATGGAACGCAAACCGGCATCTTCTGGCAAATGGAAGCCGGCCGTGTTTTTGTCGGCGGCCGTAGCAATAGCTGTCGCATTATATTCGATCGATCCGACAGGTCCATCGGGACAATATCTGCCGCACTGCCCTGTCAGATGGGCCACAGGATTCGACTGCCCCGGCTGCGGAGCTACAAGAGCCGCGCATGCGCTGCTGCATCTGCGTTTTGCCGAAGCCGCGGCCTATAACTATTTTCTCGTCATTTCCATTCCGCTGCTGATATGCGCGATGGTTGTGGAAATCGCTCCCGCTGGCAGCCTTCGACGCTGCCGCAAAATGATATTCTCCCGGCCCATACTATACTCCTACATAGCGCTAACTCTGGTCTGGTGGATTGTCCGTAATATTTTAAGCATATAATAGAGTTCATGAAACGCATAGATTCCGAAACAGTACGAAAAATACTTGACACTGCGGATATAGTCGACGTAGTGTCAGACTTTGTCAATCTGAAGCGCCGTGGCAACAGCTATATAGGCCTGTGTCCGTTTCACAACGAACGGACACCGTCGTTTTCCGTAAGCAAAGCCCGAGGATACTGCAAATGCTTCTCTTGCGGAAAAGGAGGAAGCGCCGTGGGATTTATCATGGAGCATGAGCAGCTGAGCTATGGAGAAGCCCTGCGTTGGCTTGCCAACAAATACAATATCGAAATTGAAGAGGAAGAGCTTACACCCGAACAGCTCGCTGCCGCCACAGAACGCGAAAGCATGCTTGCGCTCAATGATTTCGCACTGGCTCACTTCGAGAATAATCTGACAGATACTGCCGACGGCAAAGCCATTGGCATGTCGTATTTCCGGGAACGCGGTCTCACGGATGCCGCTATAAAGCGTTTCAGACTCGGATATGCCCTCGACCGACGTGATGCACTCTCATCAGATGCTCTCGGCAAAGGCTACTCCGAAAAACTGCTGCTGGACACCGGACTGTGTGGCAAAAGTGATCGCGGCACACTCTACGACCGTTTCCGCGGGCGTGTGATATATCCTGTATTCGCGTTATCAGGCAAAGTGCTTGCATTCGGCGGGCGAACTCTGCGCAAAGAAAAGGATGTGGCCAAATACGTGAACTCGCCGGAGAGCATCATCTACCATAAGAGCAATCAGCTGTATGGCCTGTACCAGGCTCGGCGTGCCATCGTCGCCGCCGACAAGTGCATTCTGGTGGAAGGCTATATGGATGTCATATCAATGTCGCAACGGGGAGTGGAGAATGTGGTTGCATCATCGGGTACTTCTCTGACCGACGGGCAGATTTCACTGATACACCGTTTCACCCAAAACGTCACCGTAATCTACGACAGCGACCCGGCAGGTATAAAGGCATCTCTCCGAGGAATCGACATGCTGCTGGCCGAAGGTCTCAACATCAAAGTGATGCTGCTGCCGGAAGGTGAAGATCCTGATTCATTCGCCCAGTCCCATACTCTGGAAGAGATAACGGACTACATGAATTCCAACGAGACAGATTTTCTCAGGTTCAAAACCGATATTCTTCTCAAGGATGTGAACGGCAACGATCCGATAGCGCGCTCACGGGTTATCACCTCAATCGTACGCTCCATTTCAGTGATACCGGACGAGGTGATACGCAACGAATATGTCAAGGAATGTTCCAGACTGCTGTCGGCCAATGAAAGCACCATCGCCCTGCAGGTGGCTCGCTTCCGCAACGAAGCGGCAGAAGCCAGACAAAAGAGCAACCGCACGGAGCAGTCGTCAAATGAAACGATGGCAGTCGAAGCTACCGTAATCCGCCGGAATCCCGACGCATCCACCGCCGACCGTAGCAGTTTCATGCGTCCGTACGAAACCGAGACACTAAGGCTTGTGCTGAAATACGGCATGGTACACCTTTGTGATGCCGTCGATGCCGAAGGCAACACCTCGTCAATGAACGTGCTTGAATATGTCGACTCCGAACTTCGCCGCGATGACCTCACATTTTCAAATCCCGATCTCCTGTCGGCATACAGGGCCGCATGCGGTCTACAGGAATCATGGCGGACCGAACGTCATACCCGCCAAATGCAACTCCAGGCTGAAAGCGAATCTGGTTTCCGCACCGGCATGGATATGATCAGCCGCGATGCGCGCACCGTCATCGAAGCCCAGAAAATGGAAAGCGACCTGAAAGCCCGTACCGAAGCATATATCAACGACGGCCTTGCTGATTTCGACGAACTGTTTATTTCCCGGGCACTCGCATCCGACCCCGATGACACCGTGAGGAAACTTGTGACTACCTTAGTCAGTGAAAAATACGTCCTCAGCAAGATCCACACCAAACATTCCCGCATCGAGACCGAACGCGACTGCCTGCAGGACCGTGTGCCGAAGTCGGTCTACGGATGGAAAAACGCCGTGTTGGAATGCAGGGAAAAAGAGTTGCGCGCCGATCTTGCCAAAGCGGTGGCCGACAATGACCATGACCGCGTGCTCCAGTTAATGACCGAGCAGCAACAGCTCCGGCAGATCATTGCCGACCTCGCAAAATATCTGGGCGAACGGATCGTTCTGCCCAGACGATCGTAAAACCCAACAGACCGCGTCAGAGCAACAATGCATGACGCAGTTTATACGTATAGCATTTCCCGCCGGACGACACGGCCTTGATCACATAATTGCCAGGCGAATAATTCACGAGTTCAAATGATGTAACTTTTGCTGATTGCTCTATCAGTGATCCTGAAAAGTCATACACATAGACCGTCACAGGCTCGTCGGCAGTCATACGTGATCCGTTCCAACGGACCAGACTATCCATGCCTTCAACCACATCTTCAGGAAGAGATGAGGGGACATAAAGATCATTGACCGCAGCATGAAGTCGCGAGACAAGAGACGCGGACGTCCTTGTAGCACTTATATTTCCGCTCTTAAACTGTCTTAATGCGGATTCAATCTTCAACAGTGCGTTATCGTTGCCAGCTGCTGCATACTCATCACGCAGCATATAGATCTTCTCGGCAAGCTGAATTCCTTCGATAAGCCGCTCAAAGCGCACAGATGAACGGTTACCTGGATAAAAAGCATACGTATCACCTGCACCAAAAAGGCGGAAACGCGTGTCAAGCAACGGCTGTTCGGTCCAGTTAAGCCATGACCAATGCAGATAGCCGTCAAAATCGTTAGCAACGGCATGAAGCGGCAAATATGCAGCGTCGGCCGGATCACTGTTTGAATATATATTCGGCATGACATCCGAACAACTCGTGTATAACGTGGTGATATGACCGGCAGCTTTACGGGCCGACAATTCTTTTTCAGAAAAACGGGCGCCATAGTTCACGCAATAGTCATAAAGTTTATCGACAAGTTCTACATGATAGCTACCAGCCAATGCCATCTTCATGCCAGGCACCGTCTCCTGAACCAGATTATATGCGTCAAGCATACTGGACAGACCGCGCTCATCCATCGACATACACGTCTTGTCAAACCATCCGCATTTTTTAAGGTGTGCGGCAAAATCAGTAAGGAATGATCTCCATAATTCACGATATTCATCCGAAGTAGTCTGTGCGTTTAAGAACCGGTAACTATCTGTAGCTTCGTCCATATACCGGAAATTCATATCCCACGGAATCATCGAGAAACAATTGATCTGTCTGTCAATACCGCATTCTTCCATCAGCTTCACATATCGATCAAAAACGCTATAGTCATACTTCCACGTACCGTCCGCACATTTTATCACCTGAACCATCGGATCAAACTTATCATTACTCTGATCTCCCCAAGGTTCAAAAAACAAAAATGTCGAAACCACTTTTTGCCCGGCCCTTGCAAGGCTCCGCATATATGGCCGAAGAGCGGCGAAATGTTCTTCGCTCCAACGCTCCACCCCATGATAACGCGACACAGAGTACGGCTGCTGCCACAAATCGAGATGAAAACGCTGATCCGACGGCAGCGGAAGCGTACGACCGTCGACATTCACATTCAATTTCAGGCTATCTACCAGCCCGGTTGCCGAATCCGTGATACCCAGAGTCACCACATAGCATCCCGACGGTATGTCACGCGGCACTTCCAGCGTGCACCATACCGGACGCGTCGTGCGTGCCTCCAGAGCCATGGCTCCTCCGTCGCCATCAATCACATCGGCCACAAGCCATGGCTCAAGACTGTAATCATGATCCCTACAGGCCCGATAATCGTCCGTCAGCACATAGCGCATAAAGCCCACCTCGCCATGCTCGGCAGGGACGACAACCTCTCCGGTTTCTGAATCACGCCATGACGAAAGCGACAGGCTCAGGTTTCCAACCGACCCTTTAGCAGAAAAAATCACGGCTTCTATACCCAGGCGCTCACCACGCCATGCTGTAACAGTGTGTTCGCTCTGCATTTTCAACGCCGGCACCTCCCGCTTTTTATAATGTACATCCTTCGATGCCCACGAAACGTATATTTTCGACTGGTTTTCCAGAGCGCTCCACGCTTCAATATCGGCTTCGGAACTGTCGTCCGGCTCCTGATATGATTCCAAAGGATAATTGATAGCACCGGTTTCAGCAGGATATATGGCATAAAAACAATTGGCACCCTGCTTAGCATTCCACCCGACAAAGTCCGATGCAGTAGCGTCAAAGCCATAGGCCGTATTAACCGAGTTGACAATTGTAAAATGACCATTGGCAGCCTTCTCTACAACAAAATGTCCGGCACCCTCAGCCTTGCCTACAGTGTATGGCCGGCCATCCGGCACCTCGGGGATATAACGCCCCCTGCGGGTCTGAAAAGTATACTTGCCATCGGCATCACACCCCACGGTAATAACATAGTCCATGCTGGAATCGGTGCCGAAAGTGGGCATGCCGCTCATGAACAAGGTGGTATATGGTGATTCATACAAATAGTTATTACGCCCCACGTTTCTCAATACATACTGTCCGCCGTCGACAATCTGTCCGACTGCTGTCAATGGTTCTCCCAGAGATACTATTGTCTGCTGAGCCATACACACATCGACAACAGAAGACACTATAAGACAACAAATTAGTTTTTTCATGGTTTCAAATATATGATTTTTACAAATTTACAGTTTTTTAATGATATTAAAGCATCTAATCTGAACAAAGTTACAGTTTTTCAATTAAATTACATCAATGGCGATTGTTTTCACCGCTTTTTCGTACATTTGGACACATCTCAAATTTCTACCAGCATACTGACATGAAAAAGTCTCTGTTATTTATATCCGCAATCATCATGTTGCTCAATCCGACACTGTCGGCCCAGACGGCTGACGAACGGATCGGAAATGCCATGAACAACGCCGACTGGTTTGAACTGGAAAAACAGTATAACTCTCTGCCAAAAGACTCAATCTCTCCGTTTCTTGAAGTTTTTTCCAGAGCACTGATAGGCAACCGTCTCAACCGTCCCGACGTGTCCATTCCTGCATTCGGCGAGTTACTGGCAGACTATTCTGACTATCTCGGCGTGGACAATGCGGTAAGTTCGTCCATGATGTATGCTATGGATCTCAGCCGCACAGGCCACAGTGACGTCGCGGCCGATCTGATATCGGCAATACACGCAGCAACAGAACAATATCTTGATTCGGCCACATCGACAAGATTGCGCAACATGACCGATCAATATAAAGCACTGTCCGCATACAAGACCAATCAGGTATCCTTTAACACACAAGGCAAAATCGCAACCTTCAGTTTCCAGATTGACACCAATATCGGTCCGGCCGACAAGCCGGCTGCAGCCATGATGCTGGACAATTGCATAGTCAACGGCAAAAAAGCCGGCATAATGTTCGATACCGGAGCAGGAGCCAACATAATCAGCGATTCCCTTGCCATGGCTTATGATATGATTCCGTTGGATGTTCCTGTCACCGTATCCGGGATGGGAATGGCATCAGGCCATATAGCCATTGCAAAAGAAATCAGACTCGGAGAAATCACTGTAACCGACGTGCCGTTCTACGTCATTCCGGTGAAAAGCGGCCATGAAGAGGCCGACAAATACATGAAACACCTTAAACTGGTGATCGGCAGCGATATAATGCTTGCGCTCAAGGATCTGACCATTGATTTCTCATCCAATACAATCTCTGTGCCGACGGCAGCCGGAGAGCGCGACGGAACTCCATCCAACATGTGCTTTTCATCAGGCATGAATCTGCTTACAAAAGCATCGGTGGCCGGACTTCCCGCACTGATGAACATAGACACAGGAGACGGCTCGGACGGCATACTGTCAGATATGTTCTATAACCGCAACAAGGAATTCGTCACAGAAGCCAAAGGCACTCCCGATTCATTACGGATGGCGGGAATCGGCGGATGGAGTAAACTTAACGGCTACAAGCTCACAGACATTCCGTTGTCACTCGCAGGCAACACCGTCTCATTGCCATCTATATTCGTCAGTGAAGACCACAGCATGCTATCAGACAATATAGACGGAAACATAGGCCTTGCCACACTTTTAAAATTCCGGAAATTGAGATTCGACATGGTCAACATGCGTCTCTCAACAGAACCATATCCGGCAGATTTACAAGGATTGAACCCGGATTGTCTGCACATGCCAGCCTTTGACTATATCCATAAGCCGGAAGCATCGCCGTACCAAATGGTCGGAGCGCTGCTGTTCGGCATTGCCAAATATATGATATATCCTTACAGCCCAGACAATATTGATCTGTGACACAGCAGCATCACTCCATTATATAATAGCGCAACCAGACAGTGCCATCGCCGATATCCGACATGGACTTAAGTCTGAGACGCCGAGCCGGCATTCCGTCACAGCGCCGTATACCGTCAAATATTGTCGCCATTCCCTGACGACCGTCAATACCCGGCGCTATCATCACGCTGACTTCATCAATCAGCCCCTCTTCCAGAAAAATACGTACTTTTCACTGTCCTGTCACTACCAGTGCCGACTATATAACAACCATATTTACAGATTCCGCATCCTAATATAATAATATAGAATAAAAATAATAAACGGACTGATTTACCACAATTTTCGTAAATTTGCGGCATTATGGAAATATTCACAACCATAGGCCAATACTGCGATTTTTTCGGAAAGCTTCTGTTACACCCTTTAGTGAGCGTAGTAGAATTCAACAATGCGGATCAGGTACGCGAAGCGACTATCAACTGGGGATTTTATGCAATGTTTCTAAAAGAGACAAAAGGATGCGTGATAAACTACGGAAAAACCGAATATGATTTCGACGCGATGTCAGTGGTCTGCATAGGCCCCGGACAGACGACCAAGATTTCCAAAGTTCCGGATGGCACCGAACCTCCGCGAAGCATCGGACTGCTATTTCACCCGGATCTGCTGTTTCGCACATCACTTGCCGGCAAAATCAGCCGATACACATTCTTTTCCTACGAATCATACGAAGCCCTGCATCTCGACGAAAACGAGCGTCAACTGGTAACAGACATCTTCAACCGTATTCAAAACGAACTGTCATGTCAGCCGGATCAATTCTCAAGACAGCTGACAGTAAGCAATATCGAACTCCTGCTTGATTATTGCCTGAGATTTTACAGTCGTCAATTCGACATCAGGAAACCGCTTAATGACGGAATCATGTCTCGCTTTGAATCGCTGCTTGATGATTACATACACAGTTCCGAAATAAGCGAACTCGGCATTCCCAACGTAAAATACTTTGCAGACAAAGTGGCATTGTCGCCCAACTACTTCGGCGACCTCGTGAAACGGTCCACCGGACAAACGGCACAGGAATACATACACCGCAAACTCCTCAGCCACGCAAAACTCCAACTACTTCAAGGCACTAAAAACGTGACTGAAATCGCCTACTCTCTCGGCTTCCAATATCCGCAACACTTCATCCGTTTTTTCAAAAACAAAGTCGGCGTCACCCCCAGACAATTCATCACCCAGAACGAATAGACACCAATTAAAACTACAAGAGGTTGTGTCATTGACTGACACAACCTCTTGTAGTTTTGATAGATAGACGATAAAGCCTTATCTGATAAGCATGAGCGATTTGGTTGAACCGTTGATATAAAGATTTCCGGGTTGCGGGCGCATTACCCGGCGTCCTTGCAGATCATACCACTTCGCGTCGGCATCAATTTCCGAAACAGGAATTTCCACAATATGAGCATACGGACGTTTTTCAAACGTAGTGACAAGCTCAATATTATTTTCAGACAAAAGATAAGCAGAATTAGGAGCAAGCGCCGTGCGGGATGATGACGGGGCAAACGTAAATCCTTCCGCATTTGCGCTCAACTCATGACGGGCAGGCGGATCCGCCCGTCTCACATTAGTTCCCACCAACAGGTTGTCATTTGTGAATGCAGGGTTCTCATCAGCAATAGTCAACACAGCGCTTTTGCCGGCACCGGTCTTACGCATTATAGCAGGCACATTTGCCGGAAGCACATTGCCCGGGTGCTTTTCAATATATACTTTACCTTCATATTCCTCGACGGGGATCAATACCTCCACGTCTGCAGGTATCTCAACCGGGCAGGGCAGCATCACATCAGTATAGCCGTATCGGTCAAACGATACGGTCAGAGTCTTGATTTCTTCCAGATAGAAATGTTCGGCCGGTTCAGCAGTCCCATAGTTGACCAGAGTATGGTCTCCTCCGGAAATAGTGAGCCACATATCATCCTTGCCTTCAATGGCAAAAGCAAAAGTACGGTCAAACTCGCCCACCGGCTGCAATGTAAACACGGTGGCTTTGCTCTTCTCGCCTAAATAAACCTTTGCGTTATTGTTGAAGTTGGACACAATGTAAGTGCCAGTGGCAGCACATCGGAGTTTCACACTGTAAGGATCAGCGCCTGAACTTTCCACGTTGAACAGATTGAGACTTTCCGGATAATCTGATGTACCGTTTCCGACCCTCGGGGTAGACAACGAACGTGATTTGAAATTATCCTGTCCCGTAAGACTCAGCATATTGTTCTTGAAGTTAGTGGATGGACGCTGAGCATTGCGGAGCACATAATATTTACCGGACTTGGGCAATCGCGAGAGCAATGCGTCACGATAGATCTTGTCCACTTCAAGAAGCGAAAACTTATAAGGATGTGCCAAGGCATATTCCAACTGCGACACATCATATGCTCCGGCATAGTTGGACAGGCCGTCGGCAGCATGCTCTTTCGCCGCATCTATAAATTCCTGATATCCGGCAAACACCTCGGCACGGCCAGCCTGTATTTTGGCTTCAATGGCGTCATTTTCCTCTTTACTGATAGTGCGCGACGGCGAAATGCTTATATTATAGGCCAGACCCTCATTGCGCACGTTGGCTTTCGTATAATCGTCAGTGAAAATAACCTTGCCATAATTATCTTCCGTCTCAAGCCCAAGCAGCGAACCGCCACAGTCGATGGCCCACATACGGATATTGTCCATAAAGATAGGAGTGACATCGGCAGGCGCATCCGAAAACGTAGCCACGTTGTCGACATTCTGCACGAATTTACCGGCGCCGAGATTGTAGAGGAAATATGACTTTTCCACTTCCGAATAGTGTATGGCCCACAAAAGGTCATCGCCGGTCACACCACGGGTCGAACCGACACGCACGGCACCCGTTCCTCCGTTATGTATGCTGCCGGCTTTGCCGGAAAGCGCATTTCGGGATATTGTATAGGCTTTCGAATTATCCAATTCGTCGATCGATGTCACCACCTGAGCCACACCGCTCATCAACATTGACGATGCAAAGCAAAAAGATATGATTGATGCTGTTTTTTTCATAATCATTGATATTCAATAAGATGTGTGGAATGATTAGTTTTCGTCAGCGGTAAGGGGACGATCGTTAGGAATCTCCGGTGTGTTATACGTCGGGAAAGCAGCTTTGCTGATCGCCTCACGGATATTGTCTGGCAGCGGACGGACAACCCCGGCCTTTTCCAGAGCGTACATATCGGCCTTAAACTCGTCATACATCTCCTCTGTCATTACATAATGCTGTATGCCGTAGTCACCCTGCTCGATAGCACATACGGTAAATGAACCCCACCGCTCAAAATAGCTCCACAGATTATAATTGGTCAGGCGTGAAGCCTTGCGGATGAAATTAAGGATAAACGGCACTGAATTATTATTCCAGTACAGAGTTTCCTTTGCCGGCAGATAGTTGTGAGAGGTCCATACGGATTCCGGATACTTTGACCGGAACTGCTCGATCTTATTTATGGAAGGATCGGCGGATTTATTGCCATTATGAGCAGAAGCAAGCAGTTCATACTTATCAATACCATCCTGTTTCTCCACCGACGAGCCATTGACATTGTCGGTCTGGCGAAGAGCTTCAAAGAGATCAGGCCACAGATCAGGCAGGTAATCTTCTTCAAGACGACCGGTCTGAGGCTCCGAGAAATAAAACATCAAGGCGGCATAAGGGGCCAGAATCAGCTCGCCATTATTACCCGAATAGGCTTCAATGGCATTGAGCGCGCGTTTCGGATCCTCGGATCGGAGAGAAGGCATGGCCGGCTGGTTAATAGCAAACTGTTTCAACTCGTTGCACCACCAGTAGGCATTGCCTGCTTTGGCTGCCGTGCCGGCATCCTTACGCAAGGCCAGCACAATACCGTCAGAGTTGGCCGTTTTTGTTTCTCCGCTTTCAGCATCTGGAGCAGACGGAGTCCTGTCGTAATTGTCCTGAAGGAAAATCTTTGGTGCGCGTGTCTGCCATTTATCTTTAGGGAAACGTCCCCAGTAATTGCTGGCGTTCACATTATAACCCATGTGGAGTACATTGTAAGCGGAGAACATATTGTTGGTCACTTCCGCCATGCCTGTCCACTTGAAATACGGGTTCATCTGATGCTGATGTCCCCACTCATGCGACAGACCCCAGATAGCGTCATCGTCACCCGTCATAAGCACATCGGGATTGCAGACACGATACTGGGTGTCGTATTTGAATGTCACACCGCGTCCGCCCTGATACATATAGTAGTCATAATTCACATACGCCAGAGTCTTGTTGCCTGGCACTCTGTCGTATTTCTCAAGACCGAGCAGACGATGCTCCCAGATGATCAGCTGGTCCAGCACATTGACATAACGGACATACTGATTCTTGGCATACGTCATCAGGGCGTCTACCTCCCATACGGAGTGCACACGCGAGCCCACACAGTCAATACACGGATAAACCGCATTCTCAAGCGTAGCCTGATTTTCCGCGTTGGTCTTGGTATTTGAAACCACACCGTTCACCGGGGCTGCAACAATATGCACGGACACATCACGGGCTGTGCCGTTCTCAATCCCTTCGGTATTGTAATTTCCTACATAGGCAAGACCTGACCATTCACTCGTACGGTTCACCACGTTGATGCCGTTGGACAAGGGAAAACTTTCCTCTCGTGCATATTCGTCTTCAGGCACATTCCAGCCAACGACCTTAAGGTCCACCGACGGCAGATGGTCATCAAGTCCGTCCACAACCACTACATAACTGCCGCTTGTCATCATCACACCAGTGGCGCCCTGTGTGCGGTCATAGAATTTGCCGGGAGCGTTCCACCGATCTGACAAGGTCTCCACATTCCACAGAGGTTCGTGTGTAGAGACGCGGCCCTCCGATGAATATGCTCCAGACAGCATCATTTTAGCCAGCCGCTTCAGGAACGGGCTCTTCATGGCATCCACTTCCTTTGCCGACACACCCGGTTTGAGAGACGACAACACAGCGTCAGAAAACAGAGCATAATCCGCACTCATGTCCACGCCTGCCGAAGTCGCGGATTTAAAAAATTCCATTTCGACACAGGACGCATAATTACCCGAGCCAGACTGTATCTGGAACCGAATGGCATGAATATCCTTCTGTTTGTTTTCCGGGATTTTAAATACGTATGGTCTGGCGGAATATTTAAGATCCACAGTTTCCGGCAAAAGGTCTGTCCATGTATATTCGGAACTGCCGGCTGACACCGGAGTACCTACAAGCAGTTTAACAACGCCAAAGTTTCCGTTTGTACCGGACTGACGCGGCACATAGCGTATGGATGAAATTTCCACTCCGTCATTGTCAAAAAAATATGTCAACAACGGCCATTCTTCCTGTTTATCCGGATTAAAGCCACTGTAGCTGCTGTGCCACATTGAATTATAGTCGCCGTCTATAGTCAGTTCCGGACCAGATCCCGGCTGAGATGACGTGGACACAACCCGAACAGGACGGACTTTCATAGCGTCAAGCATTTCCTGGGCATCAGAAGCAAAATCGATGCCGGCCTGAGTAACGGTCAGCTCACTGACAACGCTCTGGGCCGAACGTATCGACAGAGTGCATGTGCGCGATCCGGAATAGGGGTTCGCATCAAGATTAAGTACAAGTTTGCCTTCCCTGATCTCAGGCTTCAGCCATGGAGCGGCACTCACCGCATAGTCATAGCGCGCATGAGTTTGAATTTCCATTTGAGTGGCAGCCGGATCATCGACAGTAATACTACTGTTGCCGAACGCAACCAACCCGATCTGGGTTGCAGGAAGGTCCACCTGAGCCTGCAATGCCCCCGGAGTGACCAATGACGATATAGCCGCCATCAGCGCACCATTGATGATATTAGATTTCATTAACGGGATATATTAAAAAATTGATAATTACCAGATACAACCGTATGTATATATCTGCAAAAGTAATAAAAGATACTTTTATTCATGTGTGTCCACTAAAAATTGTGGACGGTTTATATAAGTTTAACAATTAAACAAATTTGGTTCACTTGAATCATCAAGCTCATTGATAATATTGTTGTTAGGTTTGTCAAAGAGTTCCCCAAGCGG
>Ga0209064_1001276_pt1 | contig 41726 bp, 38 predicted proteins | sample Inofromicrocosms_FD_187498 | JGI IMG/M metagenome (GOLD analysis project Ga0209064, IMG submission 187498) | Mouse cecum microbial communities from Vienna, Austria - Inoculum for glucosamine and mucus D2O microcosms (SPAdes) (version 2) | ecosystem: Host-associated > Mammals > Digestive system >... | reverse complement strand
TAAGGCTTGGTTCGCTCTAATTCCCTGGGAAAGCCTCCATTCGGGGCCATCTGGGCCAGCAGATGGGTTTTATAGCGGCTCCGGCACATCTCCACAATGGGGAGATTTTCGGTGAACAGGGCAAAGGCCGCCGCCTGGACAAAAAAGCACACCGCATGGTTGTTGTCGGTAGAGGCCTCCTCAATGCCGTTCTGGCTGGTGAGCATCCACCCCAGATATTGGGCGAACCAGTCCCGCAGCCCCTGATAAATCTCCCCCGTCATGGCCGGGGAGCCCTTCAGCGCCTCAATGGCAAAGGGGAGCTCCGCGAGGTGGAGGGTGTCGATAATGCCGATGCCCCGCCCCGCGCAGATGCCGGGTATCGCCTGGGCATAGGTGAGGCTGGGGTTCATCCTGGTCTCCGGTGACAGGAAGAACTCCTTCAATATCCTGACAGCCCGCTGTGCGTACTCCTCTTTTTTATCCTGCCGGTATCCGGCGGCCAGGGCGCAGACATCGCTCCGCATCTGCCGCATGATATGGCGGTGTGTATCAAAGTTGCCGGGATTGGTCTCCCCGTCCCTGCGGATATAGGGAAGGCCATCCGGCTTTTCCGGGTCCGGCCACCAGTAGTCGCCGTTGGAGTAGTAATCGTGAGGGCCTCCCTCGCTGAGGGGGGCGGCGGCATCGGTGATGTGCCGGATGGGATGACTCAAGGCTTGCTCCGCGTTTTGGGTGACTGGTCCGGGAGCGCCCTGTTCAGGCTGAATCTGATACGTCTTTTCCCAGGTGAGCATAAAGGTCGTTCCTCCTTCTTCTGTTGAGCCGTTTCTTGCATAACAGCAATATTTCTATATATATTGTACCTGAATACGCCGGGGAAGGAAAGAGCACATTTTTTAAATCTTCGGTGAATTTTTCAGATTCCAGGAGATGGGACTTTTTTCATATTTTCCAATTTGCATTCCTGTGCTTGAAAAAAATTAGATGTGTCCTCCAAGTTTCTGTAAAAAAACAAGAAAAAAAACGATGAGCTTCGGCCAAAATGACCGCTCAAAAATAAAGAAAAGCCCCTTGTCTATAAAATTGCGCGGTGAAAAAACGGCCAAAAAAGAAACAAATAAATGGTAGCTGAAGAATCCCCCCTTGCCGTGGGGCAAATATTTTGGTATCTTTTAAACAGAAAAACAAGCGAGCAGATTCTTACATTCAGCAATTTATCAAAATTATTAACAAATTAATAAAAGGAGGATTCCGAGATGTCCCAGATTGTAAAAGCGCAGCCAAAACCAATTGCATCCCAGAGCGTATTCCAAAGGGGATTAAAGGAAATCAAACGCCACTGGCAGTTATACCTTATTATGCTGCCGCCCCTGCTGATTATTTTGGTTTTCCATTATGGCCCAATGGTGGGCTTGCAGATTGCATTTAAGGAATTTAATGTAGTAGGCGGCATATGGAACAGCCCCTGGGTCGGGTTAAAGCACTTTAAAGAATTTATAACCTCTTACCAGTTCCCCCGCCTTATTAAAAATACTTTGGGAATCAGCCTGTATTCTTTAATTGCCGGTTTCCCGGTTCCGATTCTGTTAGCAGTTATGATTAACGAGTGTACCAATACGAAATTCAAGAAAGCTGTCCAATTAATTACATATGCTCCCCATTTTATTTCTACCGTTGTCATGGTTTCAGTGGTATTAATGCTGATGGCTCCCAGGGCGGGCATGATTAATAATATCATTGCCCTTCTCGGCGGCGAGAGGATTGACTTTATCGCCAAGCCGGAATATTTCAAAAGCATTTATGTCTGGTCGGGCATCTGGCAGTCAATGGGATATAACTCCATTATCTATATTGCGGCTCTGTCCGGCATAGATCCCTCTTTATATGAAGCGGCAACAGTGGACGGGGCGTCCAAGCTCCAAAGGATTATGAATATAGACCTCCCTGGAATCCTCCCTACAATTATCATCCAGCTTATTATGCAGTGCGGGCGTTTAATGAACGTAGGCCATGAAAAAGTCCTTTTGATGCAGAATAACCTGAATATGTCCTCCTCTGACATTATCTCCACTTATGTTTACCGCATTGGTTTGGAAAATGCAAGGTACAGCTTTTCCGCTGCGGTCGGAATGTTCAATTCCGTCATTAATACCTTCCTGCTGATTTTGGTCAATTCCATCTCCCGAAAAGTCAGTGAAACCAGCCTTTGGTAATCATTTATAGAAAGGAGACATTACGCTATTATGAAAAAGAATTTAAATGCAATCCGGCTTTCTTCCGGCGACCGCATTTTTAACATAATTAATTTAACCCTGCTTTCCATTATTATGGTAATTGTCCTTTACCCGCTAATTTATATTTTATCTGCTTCTTTCAGCAACAGCAACGCGGTTATGGCAGGCAGGGTATGGCTTTTCCCGGTAGAACCTACCCTGGCAGGCTATGAGGCAGTTTTTAAAAACCCGCAGATTCCCCGCAGCTTTGTTAATACTATCTACTTGACAGTAGCTGGAACAATGGTCAATATCGCTTTTACAATCATGCTTGCTTATCCCTTATCCCGTAAAACCCTGTTCGGCAGGGGGGTTATTACTGGTTTTATTACCTTTACCATGCTGTTCAGCGGCGGGCTGATTCCGTCCTTCCTGCTGATTAAGGGAATGGGGCTGTATAATACCTATTGGGCGTTAATCCTTCCCGGTGCGGTAAGCGTTTATAATGTAATCGTAGCCCGAACCTTTTTCCAAAGCAATATCCCTGATGATTTATATGAAGCCGCTTCCCTGGACGGGTGCAGTGATATCTATTTTATGTGGAAATTTGTTCTTCCCCTGTCTGCCCCCATTATCGCGGTACTGACCATGTTCTACGCAGTAGGCCATTGGAACAGCTACTTTAACGCTATGATTTACCTCCAGGATTCCAAAAAGTTCACCCTCCAGGTGGTTCTGCGCAATATCCTCATTGCCAACCAGATCGACAACGAAATGATGAAGGACATTGATGCCATGCAGAAACAGGAAGGGCTTGCACAGTTATTAAAGTATTCCCTGATTGTTGTGGCAAGCGTGCCTATGCTGGTTTTGTATCCCTTTATCCAGAAACACTTTGTAAAAGGAATCATGATTGGCGCATTAAAAGGTTGATTTTCGGGACATTTCCAGTTCCGTTTTCATAACAAATTCAAATATAAACTTTAAAAAAGGAGAATAACCATGAGTACAAACAAAAAAGTTTTGTCCAGCGTCCTTTCCGCAGCTATGCTGCTTTCCGTCATGGCGGGATGTTCTTCCGGCAATTCATCTTCCGGCAGTTCTGCGCCTGCATCCGGCAGCGGTTCGGTTTCAGCGTCCGGGCCGTCTTCCTCTGGAAGCGGTTCTGGTTCTGGGCTGTCAGCGCCAGGAGAGTTTCCTATTACCCAAACGCCCGTCACATTAAGCATTGTCACCCCTGATGCAACCTATTTAAGCGATTTTAATGAAAACGAATTTACCAAATGGTATGAAGAAAAAACCAATGTCCATGTGGAGTATACTTCTGTCCCTGCCCAGAGCAAAAAGGAGAAAATCAACCTGCTGCTGGCAAGTGGGGATTATCCCGATATTATCATGAACTGCGGCCTTACCACTGCTGACGAAGTTACCTATGGAACCCAAAAGGTATTCCAATCCCTAAACAGCCTGATTGACGAACACGGCTTTTACATCAAAGATGTATTTGAGCAGCAGGCAAACCTCCCAGGCGCAATTACCTCTCCAGATGGGAATATTTATGCTCTGCCCAATATCAACGATGCTTTCCATACCCGGCACACCTACCGCGCCTGGATTAACACCGGATGGCTGGAAAAGCTGGGCCTGGCTGTACCAACTACAACAGATGAATTTTACAATGTTTTGAAAGCTTTCAAGGAGCAGGATCCCAACGGCAACGGCAAAGCAGACGAAATTCCTATGACTGGCTGCAACAAAAACAATGCTTACGAATTTGCACCCTATACCTTCCTGATGAATTCTTTTGTTTACTTTGACCAGCAGACCAGCAGCGCTTTCCTGGAGCTGGACAATGGGTCTGTAAAGTTTGTTGCTGATACCGACGCATACAAAGAAGGGCTTCTATACATTAAAAAGCTGATTTCCGAGGGGCTGCTTGACCCCACTTCCCTGACCCAGACAGAAGACGAGTATCTCCAGCTTGGGACAAACCCTGATGCACAGATTGTTGGCGTTGGTTCTTCCTCCCTTTGGTGGAAATTCTTAGGGTACGACAAGGACACTGAGGACAAAAGGGCAAACTCCTACGACGCTCTTTCTCCGCTGAAAGGGCCGAATGGGGCGCAATATGCCCCTATTACTGCTACGGCAGTCGGCACTAGCTGCGTTGTTTTAACAAACAAATGCCAGTATCCAGAAGTTGCTATTAAATGGTTGGATGGCCTGTACTCCCAGGAAGTAACAATGCGTTCCCAATTCGGCATTGAAGGGGATAACTGGGAACTTGCCCCGGAAGGTTCCCTTGGAATCGACCAGAAACCTGCTATTTGGCATAAGCTGAGAGATTTTGACGGCACAGAGCCCACCAACGCCAGAAACACCTTCCCCGGCAACCGTACCTCCGAGCTTCGCCTGGGCGAAATGACCGACTACTCTGACCCCAACGCTGTTTGGACTCAGGAACCCAGGCTGTACAGCATTACCAACATCCACTACTATCCCTTTGAAACCCCTGAAAAGCAAGTTCCCCAGTCCATTTATTACACCGCGGAGGAATCTAACGAATACTCCAGGTTAAGGGAACAAATCAATACTTATGCCCGCGAAAGCCTGGTGGCATTTATTACCGGAAACCGTGACATTGAAAAAGAATGGGATTCTTATGTGAAAGAATTTGAAAAACTGGAACTGCCAAAATATTTGGAATATATCCAGAAAGCGTATGACCGCCAGTATAAATAAAATAAGTTTGACGGAAACCGCCCAAAAGAAAGAAAAGATTGACTGTAAAAAGTAAAGGAAGCCGCCCTGGCAGATTCAGGGCGGCTTCTCCGTTTATGTATCTTTTTTTCCTTTTTCCTCCCCGCGGGTCTGGGATGGGCTGACCCCATAAAACCTCTTATATGCCCGCCGGAACGTGCTCGTAGTGCTGTACCCGCATTTTTCCGATACGTCGTCCACCTTCATTTTCTTCAAAAGCAGCTCATACGCGTGTTTCATGCGGATTTGGTCCAGGTATGTGGAAAAATTCTCCCCTGTAAGCTCCTTGAAGAGCTGAGAGAAGTATGCCTCCGAAAGCTGGAAGCGGGAGGCGGCGTATTTCAGCGACATCGCCGGATTGCCGAACTCCTGCTCTACCAGGGAAAGCATTTCCTGCTTCAGCCCGTCCTTCTTATTGCCGCTCCTGTTCTGATAAATCCCGCCAATCTCGGAGACGAGGCCCAGCACTTTATCCCGCAGAGTCTTTGGGGACAGATTGGGATCAAGCTGGAAGATACGCTCCTGAAAATCGGGGAGAAGTGAATCGTCAAGGGAACGCAGCAGAGAGGCTTTCAGCTGGCTGACAAATATCTGACGCATTTTGGGCTGAAGATGCATTTGAAAAAGGTTTTTGTCCAGTACCTCCTGGACGGTTTCCAGGGCCGCATCCCTTTCCCCGGCCTTGAGCTGGCGGCAGAGGCGGGACTCAAAGCCAGACGGATAATAGAACAGGTTGCGGCTGTCGGAAAACTGGGCGGCATCCCAAAGAATGGCCGAGTCCGTCTCAAAGAGGGGCGCCTGCCGCAAAGCCTCCCGGCAAAGATTAAAGTGATCGCAGACCTTTCGGATATTCCGAAACAGCTCGCTCCCCACACAGCGCATAGAAAAGGACCAGTCCTCCTCCATATAGGCGCTGCACCTTTGCAGGCAGGCTTCGCATAGGGCCTGATAACGCTCTGTATCTTCGGCGGCGAATTGACAGATGACCACAATCTGGTCAAGGCTGCGGCTGTACAGCAGGCCCCATCCCTTAAACTCCTCCTCCATCTGGGTGAGAAGCTGCTGCTTCTGGGCGGTATAGACCTCCAGCGTATCCAGGGACTCAATAGAGGAAATATCCTTTTGGGGTTCCAGGCCAACGGCAAGGACGCAGAAGAATCCCTCCAGGGGAAACCCCAGCCTGCGTTCCAGCTCTGATTGTTCCTGCTCCCCTGTAAAAGAGTCATTGATCAGTTTGTCCAGATAAACCGCCCGCAGAATGGGGAGCTGTTCCTGGACATTTTTGCTCAAAAGCCGGTTGTCCTGCACCACATGGAGGATGGAGTTATTGAGATAGGCAAAGACGTTTCCCCCGGTAAAGGCGCCGGAATCATACTCGGCCCCTTTCAGGATGGCCTCCATGCTGCTGATTTGTGAACTGGACCTGAAGGCGAGATAAAAGGCATAGCCCACCGCCAGCAGAAGGGCAAGGACGTTCATGGCAGCGGAAAGTCGGCTTAAATAAGCGGCGTCTTTATACGCCACGGTAAGGGGCATTGTGGAAATATACTTGAGGCCGTAGTCGGAAACAACATAGGCGGCCAGATTCTCCTCCCCAAAAAAGGAGGAGGGTATCTCTCCCCTGGAGGAAAGGACCGAAAGGGGCGGGAACAGAAAATCCTGGGGCAGGTCAGGGTTGCTGGAAAACAAAAGCTGGTTGCGCTCATCCAGGATATAGAGGGAGCCCCCAAAATGCAGAATGTTGGAAAACGCGTCGGATATGGAAGTACCCTCCAGGAGGAAAAACAGGGTTGCCTGGCATTCCGCCGTCATCGGCATGGAGTACAGGATTCCCTCAAATTCCTGATTGTTCCAGCGGATTGATTCATAGGGGTGGAATTCCTTGAAAAAGGTTTTTGCGGGATACCGCTCTAAAAAATCCTGAAAGTCCCCCTCCCCGAACTGGTAGCTTGTTCCGTATTCCCGCTCCAGGTCATTGCTGATATGGTATTGGGAGAGCAGAATGCGGCTGTCGTGGTAGTAAATACAGGCACCGATATTCCGGCTGGTCAGGTCAGAGTCCCGAATGGCGCTCAGGCCCTTCCACAGAACATAATAATCCTCTGTTCTGTGGTTTTCCCCCAGCTTTTGGAGGCTGATTAAATCGCTGTTCATCCGTATATGGGGGGAGATGACATCAAATGTCTTTAAAACCGTATCCACATACGCCACCCCCTGGTCCAGCGTGCCCACCTGACGTTCCATGGCGTTGGTCTTGGTGATATGGATGGCCCGGTTGGACACAATGGCCAGAACCATCACCGGCAAAAGCACAAATACGGTATAGGGAGCAAGAAACTGGAAAAGAAGGTGTCTGAAGCCTTCGCTGTGGTGCTGAAAAATTGGCCTTTTGGGCATACTGTGTTCCCCTCCTTTGGTCTATGCGCTTGCCTTATCGGGCAAAGGTAACGAAGCTTTTTTATCTGTTCGTTCTATTATACAATAAAAGGAGGGTTTTTTCCAGTATTTTTGAAAGTAACAGCTAATGCGGTACGTCTTCCCGCTATCCAATGTTACTCTGACTGCTGATGCCCACCCTCTTCGCCCTCCGGCAGGGTTCTCATGAGGATCAGGGTATACGCAATCACTATGGCGGAACGTATCAGATTGAGGATAATCCGCCCGGTGTCCGTCAGGCCCGCCTCGCTGCCAAAGGTGCTGACCACGTCTATCCCCGAATGGGTCAGGATGCAGGGCCACAGGCTTCCTCCGCGATAAAATATCGTCACTAATAAAAAGCCTATCGCTATCGCCCCCGTTACCTGGCACAGGTTCGTCACAAGCTCCATGCCTCTCCCGTTCAGCAGGTTCAGCAGATGCCCCAGGCCAAATGTCACGCTGGAAATAATAATTGCCTTCTTTGCGCCGTCCTTGGCGATAATGGCCTTAAAGAGAAAGCCCCGAAAAAGTATCTCCTCCAAGAAGCCCACACACAGCATGTTAGTCATATAGCAGAGGGTACCCGCCAGCGGGAAATTGATTGCCACCCCATTCCACAGGTTTTCGGAAACCAGCAGAACCAGCGGAAGATACCAGAGAAACCTTGCCGCGGGCAGGCTGGTCCTGCAAAGGCCGTACCGCTCCATCAGCCCGTTTTTCTTAACCCAGCAGAACAGGATGACGGTCAGGATAACGCTGAACGCCGCGTTTGCCGCGCTTTCGATGCCGATCATCTGGCTCAGCGGAAAGGCAGTGGACTGGGCAATGCAGTAGACCACAATCCAAAAGAGCGCAAAGGAGAGCTCACTTTTTTCGTACAGCTTTTTCATCATTTTGTTTCCCCCTTTTCCTCTGTTGCCAATGCCTCCAGCACTGCGCCGCGGTATGCCCGCTCCAGGTGCAGGGCCGCTGTCCCCTCATCAAACTCCAGCGAGTTGTTGGCGATGATGCTCGCGTAACCGTGGGCAAACAGGGAAACGGTCAAAAAAACCCTTTTGGTCTGCTCCATATCCATCTCCATTGCCTGCTGCATGGCCGAAAGAACCGGCCGAAGCTCCTCGGAATCTATCATCTCCAAAATGCTGTTCTCATTGGCAAATCCGGACTGGAACAGCAGCCGGAACAACTGCGGCTCCCTGATGGCAAAGCGGATGTAGTTGAGACCTATCCCCAGCACAACCCCATCTTGGGGATTTTCAAGATTCATCAAGTACTCCGAATGGAACCCATCAGCTTTGGCGTAAACCGCCTTTTTCAACTCCTCAATGGTCGCATAGTGGTACATGACCGGCTGTGTAGAACAGCCCAGCTTTTCCGACACTGTTCTGGCATTGACATTTTCAATCCCTGCCGCCCGTGCCACATCAAACGCCGCGTCAACCACCATTTCCCTGGTGATTTTTGCCTTTGGCATATAACCGGCTTCCTCCTTTTATAATTCAAATTATATAACTTGAATTATAATTTGAAAGGTCCATTTTGTCAAGAAAAAAGGGCGCTTCATTTCGTTCACAAAATATTTACAAAATATTTTGTGATGAAGGTGTTAGATTTTGGGGAATTTTGTGTTATATAGGGTAAAGGGTAAAAAACCGGCGATTAATAAGCTGTCAGAATTGTATTCCAGCTTTCTGTGCTATTTTGATAATTGTTCGGGGAAGTGTTCCTTCTAAAGCTCTTGTCAACGGGAAATATGAGATGTGTTGTATTATATATTTTAGGTTTAATGGTGTAAAAAGCATGATAGAATCATATGAATACAAGCCACTCGCATAACGGGTGGCTTGTATTCTTTCCTATTAAAAAACATTACTGATATGCCAAACTGAGCGAGACGATATCAAGCCCCCTTTTAACTTAGCTGGAACTTACGCACTAAATTATTCATCAGCAGGGATTGATCCGATAAATCCTGCGCAGTAGAGGCGCTTTGCTCTGAAGTGGCAGAGGTGCTTTGAATAATGGAAGATATTTGGTCAATTCCCTCGGTCACTTGAGAGATCGCTGTGGTCTGGCTTTCTATCGCTCCTACGACCGAATCCACTTTAATCGTTACATTTTCCGCGATGGAGTGGGTTTTCTCCAATGATTCCGTTACCTTTTCAACCACCTGGCCCCCCTCTACAACAGCAGCAATAGAACTCTCTATCAACTCCTTGGTGGCTTTGGCAGCCTCGTCAGACTTAGACGCCAAATTACGCACCTCATCAGCCACCACAGCAAAGCCCTTTCCCGCGCTGCCTGCCCGCGCTGCCTCCACAGCGGCGTTTAGGGCCAAGATATTAGTCTGGAACGCAATGTTTTCAATGGTATCAATAATGTTGCTAATTTTTGTGGAGGACCCGGAGATTTTCTCCATAGCGGTATTCAGCTCTTGAACATAATTCACGCTGACTCCCAGCTGCGCGCCTGCTTGCGCCACAAAACACTCAGCTTCCTCTGCCGCAGCCGCAGTCTGCCTAGCGTTCTCTGCGATGCTTTCGGCGGTGGCGGAGAGTTCCTGGATTGCACCGGCTTGCTCTGTGGACCCCTGGCTCAGAGATTGAGCGCCGTTGGATACCTGAACGGCGCTACTAGCCACGGTTCCGGCAGACTGACTGATTTGTGAAAGCGTATCTTTCAGGGAATTGTGGATGGTCTTAATGGACTGCTCCATGGTTACAAAGTCGCCCCAGTATGTACGAGTGATCCTTTCACGGAAATCCCCTTGCGCCATTTTGCCTAGGTGATGGGACACATCCTGCGCCACATCGTTTAGACGAGACAGCATGGTTTCTAAAGCCCCTGCAAGTTGGGAGGTTTCATCCTTAGACTTCACATGGGGGGCCGGTGTGTGTAAATCTCCGTCAGCCATCTTCTCAAGCCGGGCAACACAGGATTGAATTGGACCAGAGATAGACCAGCCTACTTTGACCGCTACAGGGAATGTGGCGATCACAACGAGGACTATCACCAAAACTGTCAGCATAATGCTCCGGGCCAAAGTGGATTTGAGTTCCCTCTGGCTGGTCTCAATGGCGATACTCCACTCCTGATTGCCGTCAATGGGAGCGAATCCCACAAACTTATTGTCACCATAAAAATTATATGCCCCGAAGCCGGTTTCCCTCTGGGTCATGCGCTGATTCACAGCAGCTATATCCGCCACGCTTGGGTCCGTTTTTGCGGCTTCAATCATGTTGGAGCCTTCCTCTACGATAGAAGCCTCCCGATGACCAATGACATTCCCCTTATTGTCCAGCACATAGGCTACGCCGTTGTTGCCGATAGACAGATTAATTACGATATCTGACAGAAAATCAGCGCTGATTCCACCATAAACCACACCATCAAAGCGACCGTTGACGATGATGGGTACCTCCAACAGAAAAATCATCCGCTGGCCGTCGTTCATAATATCAGAGATATAGGGTTTCATTGTTGATCTGCACTGTTGAAAATAATCCTCTTCTGCGTAGCTGTATCCCGTGGAGGAAAACCCGCTGGCGTCCATTTTGCCAACATAAAGAAAGCCGTTGCGCTGGGCGATATCCTCTCGAAGCGGAATCAGTTCTGGGGCAGTCGGATCAGATTCCCGGAAAATATCAGAGGCGGCAGCCTCTTGAAGCGCTGTCCAGTAATTCCCCATTTTCCACTCCACGGCGTCTGCAGCCATCTGCGTTGCGGGACCCAGAGTCTTTGTCATGACATCATCAATGCCGCTGGCGTTCAATAGGGCTGTAATCACACCGATCAGCACCGAACCTACCAGCACTACCGACAACATACTGATTTGGATTTTTGATTTGATCGACTTCATACATGACCTTCCTTTTACCTGTTTTTTATTTAGGGCAAGAGAATACGTTTCTCTAACAATATATGCGGTTTTTGCTCGCACCCTCAATCCTTGATATTTTAGCATGAAGTCACAAAATATTCAATATAGATTTTTGATTTGCCAAAGGTTCTTGATAATATAGAGCTTACCATAGCGCACACGTCCCCCGCCTCTGCCGGGCGAGGGAATAGGAGAGGAGCTACACCTTATCCGTTATCAGGATTTTGGCAATCGTTTGAGGGGCTTTTCCCTCCCGTGCTCAATCGATAAATGCGGCGCACAACGTCTGCCGCTTCTTCGTCCACCAGCCAGCGATGCTTAAGGACTTCCATATAGAAACCCGTTTGCAGATAGTCTTTCCTGACATGGCTCGCATCCCTGGCGATCACACAGATACTACTTGTATTTTTATTTCCCTCCACTTGTATAGGGCCGGGAAGTATGTTAAACTATAAACAAACAAAACCGCGTCAAAGCCCCCAGCCCCCCGTGAAAAACAAAAAGGAGAGTGAATTGCAATGGATCTTCTGAAAGGAAAAACCGCTGTCGTCACCGGCGGTACAAGAGGCATCGGCCTGGCAATTGTCAAGAAATTTCTCGCAAACGGCGCAAAGGTGGCCCTTTTGGGCTCCCGCCAGGAAACTGTTGATAAGGCCCTCGCCGGGCTGAAGGAGGAAAATTCCAATTATCCCGTTATCGGGCTCTGCCCCGCGCTGAGCAATCCCGAACAGGTCCACGAGGCTTTCCAGAAGGTAAAGGAAGCCTTCGGTTCCCTGGATATCCTGGTCAACAACGCAGGCGTTTCCGCCCGCGACAGCATCTACCAGTATAAGCCGGAGGACTTCGCCAAGGTAATGGACCTCAACGTCAATTCCGTCTTCGTCTGCTCCAGAGAGGCTGCGGGCATCATGAAGGAGCAGGGCGGCGGCGTTATCCTGAACACCAGCTCTATGGTCAGCATTTACGGCCAGCCCGCCGGATGCGCCTATCCCGCCTCCAAGTTCGCGGTCAACGGTATGACCAAGTCCCTGGCCAGGGAGATGGGCCGGGATAACATCCGCGTCAACGCCGTTGCCCCCGGCGTCACCCGCACCGATATGGTAGCGGCCCTGCCGGAGGAGATGGTCAAGCGCATTACCGCCCCCATCCCCCTGGGACGCATGGGCGAACCGGAGGAAGTGGCGGACGCTTTCCTGTTCCTCGCCAGCGACATGGCCAGCTATATCACCGGTGTCACCCTGTCAGTTGACGGCGCAGCTATGGTTTAAAATCCCTGATAAAAAAGCGGAACCGCGCTGAATTGATATGCTCCCTTCTAAGTAGACAAGTAAAATAACAACGATATGTCACTTAGGAGGGAGTATATTTTATGACAGAAAAAGCAAGAGAATTATCGCCAGATGGAAAGCTGTGGAAGCTGGAACGGCTGCGCCTTGCACTTGCTGGCTTTGAAAACCATAGCCTTCCCGACCCGGACATGACGCTGCGGGTGGCAGGCTATGACGGCGCTGTGTGTCCACATCTCAGACGATAAAAGTCTTGACAAAGGTGTTTTTACGCGTTATACTTAGTTTGCTAAGTTTTGGAGGGGTGACTATGACCCATGACAGGTATGCGGCTCGCTATATCAGCAAATTATCAAACAAGCTGCGCAGGAAAATTGACGCTTTTTCCAGCAGAGAAAATCTAAGCGGTTCGCAGGGACGGGTGCTGCATTTCATTTTGGCACAGACCGGCAATGTCTTTCAAAAGGATATTGAAGAAGAATACAGCCTGCGTCCCCCAACTGCAACGGAGCTGCTGAAAAAGATGGAGCATGATGGGCTGATTCACCGCGAAGCGATGCCAAACGACGCACGAATGAAAAGAATTGTTGTCAGCGAAAAGGCATTACAATACAGGGACATGGTAATTGCCGATATTACCCACCTGGAAGATGAATTGACCTGTGGCATTTCCAGTACCGACATGGATACCTTTTTCAGAGTGATTGAAAAGATGCTGGATAATATCTCCTGAACGGTTAGGCTGCCAAATTGCCCGGCAGCCTAATTCCCTTCCAAATACTTAGGAAACTAAATTTCTAGGTGAAATTATGATCAAGAAATCTGTTGATTACCTGAACGGAAAGTTGTTCCCCATGATACTCAAATTTTCCATACCGGCGGCTGTTTCGCTGCTGATAACGGCTGTTTACAATATCGTGGACAGAATGTTTGTCGGCAATTTTAACGGTACTTCCGCTCTGGCCAGTTGGGAAAATGCGGCGGCGATATTGCCATCAGCATCTATGCCGTGGTGTCAAGCATCATGACGTTTGTGATTATGCCAGCCAGCGGTATCAGTCAAGGGATTCAGCCTATCATCGGAAATAACTACGGTTCGGGAAACTACAAACGTGTCATGGCAACACTATATCAGGCGACCATGTTCTCCGTTTCCATCACTTGTATTATTTGGCTTGCAGTGCTGTTTTTCCCAAGACAAATTCTGGCGGCGTTTGGCGGGACGGGAGAAATGTTCCAAATCGGTGTTGCCGGCCTGCGTATTAACTTCTGCATCACGCCAGTTTTGGGATTTGTCATGCTGGCAACGATTTTATCTCTGTATCTTGTCTGGAAAGAGAAAAGACACATGATGGCTCTTGAAAGGCAGTCGCACTTAATAAGCAATGGACATTCCTATGACCAAAATGTATAATATACAGAAAACTATGTATATATTATCACTTGTGTTCGCGCTGCCGTCCAAAATATTTTCCTGCTCCAAAGCAATAAATTGTGCATTCTGCACCTCTTCCCCTCAAAGAATCCCTTTTATCTGTAGAGGAATCCAAAAATCAGGGCAGTTTGGGAATTTTTCAGAAAAGGGGTTGATTTTATTCGCCGATTGTGTATAATTATAAATATCTCACGGGACACCCGAATGGGTTCCCCACCCAAATTACTGGAGGATGAATGAAAATGAGTAAAAAATATAATAAAGTTGTTCTGGCCTATTCCGGCGGTCTGGATACTTCCATTATCATTCCCTGGCTGAAGGAAAACTACGGCTGCGAGGTCATCGCTGTCGCCGCTGACGTAGGGCAGGAGAGCGAATTGGAAGGGCTCCAGGAAAAAGCCATTAAAACCGGCGCGTCCAAGCTGTATATTGAGGACTTGAAAAAGGAATTTGTAGAGGACTGCATCTGGCCCACCCTGAAGGCCGGGGCTGTTTACGAAAATAAATACCTTTTGGGCACCTCCTTTGCCCGCCCCATCATCGCCAAAAGGCTGGTGGAGATCGCCAAAAAAGAGGGCGCGGACGCAATCGCCCACGGCTGTACCGGCAAAGGCAACGACCAGGTTCGTTTTGAGCTGACCATCAAAGCTTTTGCCCCCGATATGCCCATTATTGCCCCCTGGCGTATCTGGGATATTAAATCCCGCGACGAGGAGATTGACTACGCCGAAGCCCATCAGATCCCTCTGAAGATTACCCGTGAAACCAACTACTCCAAGGATAAAAACCTGTGGCATCTCTCCCATGAGGGCTTGGATTTGGAAGATCCGGCGAACGAGCCGAAATACAACGAGATTTTGGAAATGGGCGTTTCCCCTGAAAAGGCCCCTGATACCCCCACATATATCACCCTGCACTTTGAGAAGGGCGTTCCTACTGCCCTTGACGGTGTGGAAATGGACGGCGTTTCCCTGATCCAGAAGCTGAACAAAATCGGCGGGGCCAACGGCGTGGGCCTGGCCGATCTGGTGGAAAACCGCCTGGTAGGCATGAAGAGCCGCGGCGTTTACGAAACCCCCGGCGGGAGCATCCTCTATCACGCTCACGATGTGCTGGAAACCATCTGTCTGGATAAGGAAACCCAGCATTATAAACAACAGGTTGCCCTGAAATTCGCCGACCTGGTTTATAACGGCCAGTGGTACACCCCTCTGCGGGAAGCTCTCAGCGCCTTTGTGGATTCTACCCAGCAGACTGTTACCGGCGACGTTAAACTGAAGCTGTACAAGGGCAACATTATCAACGCAGGCGTTACCAGCGATTACACCTTGTATGATGAAGAGGTCGCCACCTTTGATGCGGACGAGGTCTACAACCAGATGGATTCCCAGGGGTTCATCAACCTGTTCGGCCTGCCCATTAAGGTGAAAGCCGTACTGGACCAGAAGCGCGCTGCAAAGGAAGGAAAATAATCTTCATAAATAAGTGACCGTATGCCGCGATGGGAACCTTCCCGGAAGGTTCCCATTCCTTCTTTTCCGTTGGCGGCGGAGAGTCCCTATAACATAAAAGGATAGGAGCAGATCAGATGAAACTTTGGGCAGGCAGATTTTCCAAGGAGGCGGACGAACGGGTCAATGACTTCAACTCGTCGATTTCCTTTGATTCCCGGATGTACCGGCAGGATATTGCAGGCAGCATCGCCCACGCCACCATGCTGGGGGAACAGAACATCATCGCCCCCTCGGAGAGCGAAACGATTATAAAAGGTTTAAAGTCTATCCTGTCTGACCTGGACAGCGGCAAACTTGCCTTTGACCCGGAAGCCGAGGACATCCATATGTTTATAGAAGCAGAGCTGACCGCCCGCATCGGGGACGCGGGAAAGCGGCTCCACACCGCCCGGAGCCGGAACGACCAGGTTGCGCTGGATATCCGCCTTTACCTGCGGGAAGCTGCTGAGGGGCTTATTTCCCAGGTAAAAGAACTGATCTGTTCCCTCTGCAATCAGGCGGAACAGCATACCGAAACGGTTATGCCCGGTTATACCCATTTGCAGCGGGCACAGCCCATTACCTTTGGGCACCACCTGATGGCGTACTGCCAGATGCTCCTGCGGGATATCGACCGCCTGAAAGACGCAAAGAACCGAATGAACGTTATGCCCTTGGGAAGCTGCGCCTTAGCGGGGACTACCTACCCTTTGAATCGGGAACGGGTCGCGGAACTGCTTGGTTTTTCCTCTGTTACGCTGAACAGTTTAGACGGGGTTTCTGACAGGGATTTTTGTATTGAATTGGCTGGGGCAGTTTCTATTTTGATGATGCACCTTTCCCGTTTGTCGGAGGAGATCATTCTCTGGTGTTCCTGGGAATTTAAATTTATAGAGCTGGACGATGCTTTCGCCACCGGCTCCAGCATTATGCCCCAGAAGAAAAACCCCGATATTACCGAGCTTGTCCGCGGAAAAACAGGGCGTGTTTACGGGGATTTGAATACCCTCTTAACCATGATGAAAGGGCTTCCCCTTGCCTATAACAAGGATATGCAGGAGGACAAGGAAGCGGTTTTTGATGCAGTGGATACAGCCGCCCTTTGTTTGAAAACCATGATTCCCATGATCGACACCATGAAGCCCATCCCCTCCAATATGCGGCGGGCGGCGGCAAAAGGGTTTATCAACGCCACCGACGCGGCGGATTATTTGACCCGGAAAGGCGTTCCCTTCCGGGACGCTTACAAGATTACCGGAACCCTTGTGGCACAGTGCATTGAAAAGGATACCACCTTGGAAGAACTGCCTTTGGAGGATTATAAAGCCCTCTGCGGGGAATTTGAGGAAGATATTTACCAGGCAATCAGCCTGGAAACCTGCGTAAAGGGCAGGACAGTTGTAGGCGGCCCTGCGCCGGAACGGGTAAAGGAGCAGATTGCGGCAGTCCGGGCGGCAATACAGGAGGAATAATCAATGGCATATAAAATTTTTATTGACGGCAAAGAGGGCACAACCGGCCTGCAAATCTACCAGAGGTTTGAGGGGCGGAAAGATCTGGAGCTTCTCCTTTTAGACGACGAGAACCGGAAAGATATCAACGCCCGCCGGGAAATGATAAACGCTTCTGATATTACCTTCCTCTGCCTGCCCGACGCGGCGGCAAAAGAGGCGGTTTCCCTGGTGGAAAACGACCATGTGCGGATCATCGACGCATCTACCGCCCATCGCACCACCCCCGGTTGGGCTTATGGGTTCCCGGAGCTGTCCAAGGGACACAGGGAAGCGGTTATTTCCTCTAAACGGGTTGCAAATCCCGGCTGTTATGCGTCGGGGTTCCTATCCATCGTGTACCCATTGGTGGCAATGGGGATTATGCAGAAAGATTACCCGGTTGTCTGCCATGCGGTCAGCGGCTACTCCGGCGGCGGCAAAAAGATGATTGCCAAATATGAAGCAGGGGAAAAGCCCAAAGGATACGACAGCCCCCGGCAGTACGGTTTGACCATGAGCCATAAGCATCTGCCGGAAATGCAGAAGGTTCCAGGGCTGGAATACCCGCCGATTTTCAATCCATTGGTAGATGATTTCTACTGCGGTATGGAAGTGACAGTCCCCCTATATACCCGGCTTCTGCCAAAGAAGGTTACACCTGTTGAATTACACAAACGCCTTTCTGACTACTACGCGGGACAGCGGTTTGTGAAGGTTCTCCCCTTTATGGGGGAAGGGGTTATTGATGACGGCTTTATTGCCGCCAGCACCCTTGCCGGGACCAACGACATGGAGATTTTCGTCGGCGGCAACGAGGAGCAGATTCTCCTGGTTTCCCGGCTGGATAACCTGGGGAAGGGCGCGTCCGGCGCGGCGGTCCAGAATATGAACCTGATGCTGGGATTAGATGAGGGGACGGGCCTATAAAATCAGAAGCTCTATAAATGACGGCAGACGGGAAAATGATTTGTGAGGTGAACTCATGGGAATTTCAATATCGGGCATGGTGAATGCTGTAAATCTAAAACACAGTATGTCACCGAGCGGTAGGAGGCCTAACTGGTCCTTGATTCCAAGCGCAGGGAAAAGCGGCAAGTCAAAAGCGGAGTTTACCGATGAGATCAAGGACCTGGCGCGGAGGGCTGCAAACACTACAAGCAAGGCGGAATTGGAATATCTTCATAGGCAGAGAACGGAGCTGTGCGCAAAGTATGTGTCTGATGTGTCTCCCGATAGGAAGGCGTTGTACCAGCAGGCGGCAAATGCGCTGAAGGGGCAGGATGGCAATCCCAAATGCCGCGGAATCGGGGAACTATCACTCCTTGACTTTCTGGAGGCAGCGGAGGGGAGGAAGGAGAACCTTGCCGAAAAGAAGTTTGCGCTGACAGGAGGCGGAACGCTTACCTGCCTGACCCTGACGGACGGGGGACATGGCGCGGACATTTATTACCAGGGCACAAAGGTATTGACATATCTCGGTTCGGGATACGGATGGGCTTGTGAGAGGACTCCGGCCGAACGGGAAAAGGAACGGGAGTTTTATGAGATTTATTTTAATGAGTACCGCTCCCTAAAGAACGGCAAAGGGGAACTGGAAGCAATGCCAGATTACCTGGAGGAGAAACCCTCTTTTGACAGGAGAGCATAAGAGGGATGATTGCATTAAAGCAACTGAAACTCATGATAAAATTAGGAGGGAAAACACTATGTCCACTTTAACGCCAATTCCCGGCGGCGTATGCGCGCCCAAGGGCTTTAAAGCAGCGGGAATCTGCTGCGGGATACGCTCCAATAAAACCAAAAACGACCTTTCCCTGATTGTCAGCGACGTTCCCTGCTCTGCCGCCGCTGTCTATACCCAAAACAAGGTGAAGGGCGCACCCATTACTGTTACCAAAAAGAACATTGCCGACGGCAAGGCTCAGGCTGTTGTCTGCAACAGCGGCAACGCCAACACCTGCAACGCCGACGGCATTGAAATAGCCGAAAAAATGTGTCAGATTGCCGCCGAAGCTACAGGGTTAAAGGCGGATGATTTTGTCATTGGCTCCACCGGCGTTATCGGCCAGCCACTTCCCATCCAGCCCATTGCCGACGGGATGCCCAAACTGGCGGCTGCGCTTTCTTACGACGGCTCCGACAACGCAGCATGGGGCATTATGACAACCGACACCGTGAAAAAGGAATATGGCGTTTCCTTTACCGTGGGCGGCAAAACCTGTTCCATGGGCGCCATTGCCAAAGGCTCCGGCATGATTCACCCCAACATGGCGACTATGTTGGCGTTCATCACCACCGATGCTGCCATCAGCCCGGCAATGCTCCAGAAAGCCCTTTCCGAAGATATTGTAGACACCTTTAATATGGTCAGCGTGGACGGGGATACCTCCACCAATGATACGGTCGCCATCCTTGCCAACGGAATGGCTGGGAATGAAGAAATCACCAGCACCGGCGCGGATTACGACGCTTTCGTGGAAGCCCTCCACTACATCACCGTTTCCCTTTCCAGGGGAATCGCCGGGGATGGCGAAGGAGCTACCAAGTTGTTAGAGTGCCGTGTTACGGGCGCGCCTGACAAGCAGACCGCACGGATTGTGGCCAAGTCGGTGATTACCTCCAGCCTGTTCAAAGCTGCCATGTTTGGCGAGGATGCCAACTGGGGCAGGGTACTGTGCGCTATCGGATATGCTCCCGCCGATTTTGATATTAACAAGGTTGCTGTTTCCCTCAGCTCGGAAAAGGGTGAAATCGCGGTCTGCAAAGACGGCTCCGGCGTGGAGTTTTCCGAGGAAAAAGCCGCGGAGATTTTAAGCGCAAAGGAAATTGTTATCTCTGTTACACTGGGCGAGGGAACCAGCGAAGCGGTTGCCTGGGGCTGTGACCTGACTTATGATTATGTGAAAATCAACGGGGATTACCGGACTTAATATAAATTGGGGGAATTAGCAGTGGAGATTTCCAACGAAATCAAAACGCAGGTGCTTGTCCAGGCCCTGCCCTATATCCAGAAATACTATAATAAGGTTGTTGTCATTAAATACGGCGGCAACGCCATGATTAACGAAGACCTGAAAAACGCGGTCATGAGCGACCTTGTACTGCTCTCCCTAGTGGGGATCAAGGTAGTTCTGGTTCACGGCGGCGGCCCGGAAATTACCGAAATGCTCAAACGTGTGGGCAAAGAGTCAAAATTCGTCAACGGCTTACGGTATACTGACCAAGAAACCGCTGAAATTGTCCAAATGGTTCTTGCAGGAAAGATCAACAAAAGCCTGGTTTCCCTGCTCCATCAGCATCAGGGAAAAGCTATGGGGCTTTGCGGCATTGACGGGGCCATGTTCCAGGTGGAAAAACATAAGGGCGAGTCAGATTTAGGATTTGTGGGGGATGTAACAGCGGTTGATACCGCTCCCATCCAGGTGGCTTTGCAGAACGGTTATATTCCGGTTATTTCCACTGTTGGGGCAGACGACGAGGGCAATATTTACAACATCAACGCCGACACCGCCGCCGCCCAGATTGCCGCTTCCCTCCACGCGGAAAACCTGATTTTAATGACCGACATTAAAGGACTTCTGCGGGATAAGGATGATGAAAGCACCCTGATTCCCTTTGTACAGGTCAGCGAGGTTCCTTCCCTAGTGCGGCAGGGGATTATTTCCGGGGGCATGATTCCGAAAATTGAATGTTGCGTGGAATCAGTCCGGCGAGGCGTGAAACGGGCGGTTATCCTAGACGGTAGGATCGCGCATTCCATTTTAATTGAAATCTTTTCCGATGAAGGCATTGGGACAATGTTCTGTTAAGAGCGGGAGAGAATAAAAGGAGGAATCAATATGGATTTCCAGCAAATCAAACAAATGGATTCCCAATATATTGAGCATACCTATGGAAGAGCAGATGTCTGCATTGCCAAAGGCAAAAACGCCACCGGCTGGGATTTGGACGGCAAAAGCTACATTGATTTTTCCAGCGGCATCGGGGTTAATTCCCTGGGCTTCTGCGACGATGAATGGTCAAAGGCTGTCGCGGAACAGGCGCAGACCATGCAGCATATTTCCAACCTGTACTACACCATCCCCGGCCCCAACGCAGCGAAAAAAATCTGTGAAAAGACCGGCTTTAAAAAGGTCTTTTTCGGAAACTCCGGCGCGGAGGCCAATGAAGGGGCTATTAAAGCGGCCCGGAAATACAGCTTTGACAAATACGGCGCAGAAGCCGGGCGGAATGAAATCATCACCCTGGTGAACTCCTTCCACGGACGGACCATCGCCACCCTGACCGCCACCGGCCAGGATGTTTTCCACAATTACTTCTTCCCCTTTGTGGGCGGCTTCCAGTACGCCAGGGCCGGGGATATAGAGGATATAAAGTCCAAAATTTCCGATAAGACCTGCGCGGTCATGCTGGAGTTTGTCCAGGGGGAGGGCGGGGTCATTCCGCTGGATAAGGGCTTTGTCAAGGAACTGTTCGACCTCTGCCATGAAAAAGACATTCTCGTCATCGCCGACGAGGTGCAGACCGGTGTGGGTCGCACAGGAGAATTCCTCTGCTGTGAAAACTTCGGCGTAAAGCCAGACCTGGCCACCTTGGCAAAGGGACTGGGCGGCGGACTGCCTATCGGGGCAGTGCTGTTCGGTGAAAAGGTGGAGAACGTCATGGGGCCCGGCTCCCATGGGACTACTTTTGGAGCCAACCCTGTTTCCTGCGCTGGGGCCAATGTGGTGCTTGACAGGCTTGACCGGGCGTTTTTGGATTCAGTGAAGGAAAAAGGCGCGTATCTCAAGGAAAAAATTGAAAAAATGCCCAATGTGAAAAGCGTCACTGGCATGGGCATGATGCTGGGGATTGCACTGGAAAAAAGCGATTCTAAAACAGTTGTGGGCAGGTGTATTGAAAACGGCTTAATTATCCTGACCGCCAAAGAAAAAGTACGCCTGCTGCCGCCTTTGACTATTACCTATGAAGAAATGGACAAAGGGCTTGCTGTATTGGAAAAGGTTCTTTCCAGTCTCTAAATTGATAAACATATTGCCAATAGGGAAAAAGCCTCCCGGAAGCCGGGGGACTTTTCTCTTTCCCAAATATTAAAGGAGGATATTTTATAATGAAACATCTTTTAAAACTGCTTGACCTTACCTCGGAGGAGATTATTGAAATCCTGAACCTTGCCGACCAGCTTAAATATGAGCAGAAACACAGCATCCCCCATGAACATTTAAAAGGTATGACTTTGGGGATGATCTTTCAAAAATCCTCTACCCGCACAAGGGTTTCCTTTGAAGTGGGAATGTCCCAGTTAGGCGGTTCCGCCCTGTTTTTAAGCTCCCGCGATTTGCAGATTGGGCGCGGCGAGCCTGTCCAGGATACGGCGCGGGTTCTTTCCCGGTATCTGGACGGGATCATGATCCGCACCTTTGAACAAAAAGAGGTGGAGGATTTAGCGGAGTATGGGTCTATTCCCATCATTAACGGTTTGACGGACTTCTGCCATCCCTGCCAGGTTCTGGCAGACCTTATGACCATCCGGGAACACAAGGGAAGCCTGCCGGGTTTGAAACTCTGCTTTATTGGGGATGGGAACAACATGGCTAATTCCCTGATTGTCGGCTGTCTGAAAACCGGGATGAAGGTTTCCATTGCCTGCCCAAAGGATTACCAGCCCGATCCGATTGTGCTGGAATTCGCCAAGGATAACCCCGATTTCCAACTGACCGATAATGTTTTGGAAGCCGCAAAGGACGCCGACGTTCTGTATACCGACGTTTGGGCTTCCATGGGCCAGGAAGGTGAATTTGAAACCAGGAAGAAAGCCTTTGAAGGGTTCCAGATTAATGATGCGATTATGGCTGTGGCAAAGCCTGACGCCATGGTTCAGCACTGCCTGCCCGCCCACCGGGAGGAGGAGATTACCGCCAAGGTGTTCGAGGAACACGCGGATGAAATCTTTGACGAAGCAGAGAACCGGCTCCATGCGCAGAAGGCTGTCATGGTTAAGCTGATGAAAAAATAAGCAAACAGAAACGTGTAGGAAAAGGGGTGCTGGGAGACAGCGCCCTTTTTTGCAGAGAACCTATTGACTTATATAGATCATCTATGTATAATATGGGTAGATGATCTATATAAAGAGGTGTAAAAAATGGCAATCGACAAAAGTCTGCAAACAGGGAGTACCGGCCTGCTCCTGCTGCGGCTGCTGGAGGAGCAGGACCTGTACGGCTATGAGATGATCGAGCTGCTGGCGGAGCGCTCCAACAACGTCTTCTCCCTAAAGGCGGGAACACTGTATCCGCTGCTTCACAACTTGGAAAGGCAAGGGTATCTGACCTCCTACGAAAGGGCGGCGGAGACGTCAAAGGTCCGTAAATATTACAGCATTACTCCAAAGGGGAACCGCTTCCTGCGGGAAAAGGAAAGCGAGTGGGGGCATTTTACCGACGCGGTGAACCGGGTTTTGAAAGGGGGGAGCGCCTGTGTTGTCCAAGCCTGAAACCGAGGGAACTCCAAAGGAGTTCGCGGTGTATCTGGAACGCATCTGCGGGCAGATACGCTGGAAAAAAGCCCATCCTTCCATCCGCCGGGAACTGTCCGGCCACATGGAGGACCAGATGGCGGAATATATCTCCGCCGGAATCCCGCCGGAGGAGGCCGCCCGGAAAACCATACAGGAGATGGGCGACCCTGTGGAGGTGGGGACCAGACTGGACCACTCCTACCGCCCCAAGGTGGATAAGGGGCTTCTCTTGGCGGCAGGACTTCTGCTACTGGCGGGATGGTTTTTGCAATCAGTCTTTTCCATGCCACGGATAACCCTATTGGCTGCAACAGTGTTAGGCATCAGCGCAATGCTGGCGGCGATGAAGGTGGATTATACCATCTTCGCCATGAGCCGGAGAACAGGCATGACAGCATACTTTTTATATAATGCTGTTATTTTTATATTTCCAGTATTTTATCGCTATGACCATCAAAGCTCTTACTATCTCATATTTTCCGTCGCCGTCCATCTTTTCCTCTTGTTCCCGCTGGTGCTGTGCGGAGTGATGTATTCCTTCCGGAACCAGGGCTTCTCTGGATTTCTGCTCTGCGGGGCCATGGCAGCATTTTCCCTGTTCCTGATGCTGATGGTCAGGGGTTCCGCAACACTCGTTGTTCTCATTTCATCTTTAGCGGTAATGGTAATGGCACTGAAAATGGAATGGTTCGGGCCCTTTTCCAAAGGCAAAAGGGCCGCGGCCTATGTCTGTATGTTTGTTCCCCTGGGAGTCTTTTTCCTTGTCCTTCTGGCAAACGGAAAGGTACATAGGCTTTTATCGATCATCCTGAATCCCTCTATTGATGACCGCAACAGGGGATACATTTATATTGTATTCCGTTCTGTTTTGAAATCCTCCCAGTGGATCGGCCCTATTGATTCAGTCGCTACCCCATGGGGAAATTTTCCTCTGGAGGAGCTCCTCCGCTGGAATCCTGATTGGATTCTCATATGGACTGTCGCCCGTCTGGGCTGGTGGACGCTGTGCGTTATCGTTCCTTTGGCCCTTTTGATCTGCCTGAAAGGGTTTCACATCTGCCAGAGGCAGTCCGGCGAGCTGGGGAAGATGATCTCCTGCGCTGTGGTTGTCACGCTGGCGGCACAGTTTCTCTGCTTTCTCCAAGCCAATCTGGGGATTGTCTATATGATCCCTTATCCCTTCCCCTTTTTACAGGGAAACCGGTCCATTATCGTCAATCTGCTTCTGTTGGGCTTTCTGCTGTCGGTGGGGCAGCGGAAGGGACTGGACGAGCCCGCCCCTGACAAAAACAGCAGTGATTTCCTCTATGTAAAACAGCCTTTGGCGTTTTCCGTCCGGCGTTCCGGGCAGGAGATAGATGTCTCCCTGAAGCTCCGTCTGCCAGAAGGGAAACGGCATGGTCCCAAGGAGAAGGACATTCCCCTCAAGCCTGATTAATGGGCTGAATTCATAAAAATATCCCGCTGGAATCCATCTGCGAAATCCGGCGGGATATTTTGGCTTTGCCACAAACAGCATCATCTGCCAAGGGAAAGGTTCACCTGATCAAGCGGGATTTCCAGCATCTGCGCTATCTGATCCGCAGGGAAAAATTTGGACAAAGACTGCACTGATTTTTTGATTCCAATATCAATCCCCTCTTTCCGTCCCTCCTGGAGACCCTCCTCGCGGCCCTCTTGGAGACCCTCTTCACGACCCTCTTCACGACCTTCCTCGCGCTCCACTTGTAACGCATCTTCCAGGTTCCATTCTATATTCAACATATTCTCCACCTCCGAAATATGCTCTTTTAAAAACGGCTGCATAATCCTGCACTTCTCACATTCCTTTGCAGCTTCTCGGATTGCGTCCTTTAGTTCGCTGCCTTCCCTCGAATACTTCTGTACCAGATCAATAAAGAAGCTGTAATCACACAGCGATCTGCTTTTTTCCACCAGCTCGCGATTTTCACTGTATTTGATATTCAGCACCCTTACTGTCAATTCCGCAGTATTGACCGGGGTGCGGGATTTGTCCATAAAAGCGTCCGAAAGCTTCAGATAGGATTCCTTTGGACAACTGTCCCTTCCGTTATATAATACAATAAATTCCGGTGTAGGCAGGGGAATTTTCTTTTTCCGGTATATATTTTTGTTCTCCAGTATTTTTTCATACAGGCGGCCAAGGTACAGCAGCATCCGCAACGGCATGTTTTCATTGACAGTTGACTGGTGCTCTATCAGGATGATAAACTTATTGTCCAATGTAAAGGAGATATCATTGATTCGATTGTTGAACAAAACCCCATCCAGCGTATTGAAGTCAATGGGGGTATCCAGCGGATAGTATGTCCCCGCAATGGCGTTGTATACCTCAATCAGCCGCCTGGGCTCGTCGCACATATACCTTGAAAAAAGGCTGTCCTTATATTCGCGGTTGGCGTTTACTGTCTGCTCCATTTTCCCATTCCCTCATTCCCCGCTTTCTCTAACCCTAGAATACCATATCGCTGTTTTATTGTCAATCAATCGCTGTTTCAAAAAAGGACCGGGATAGTCAGTCCCAGTCCTTTCATATTCAGCAGCTATATTATGGTGCTGCTGCTTACAGCGTATTGCGGATATAATCCACCACAGCGATCTTTTCTCCGTTTTCTATGTAGATACGGGGAACCCTCCGGCCCAAAACACAGACAATCTCATAGTTGATGGTTCCGGTCAGCTCCGCCAGCTCCTCGACGGGAATCTCCCGGCCGCCCTGCCGCCCGAACAGGGTGACAATATCCCCTTCCCTTACCGGGGAGGTTTGGGCGATATCGGTGACATCCACCATCATCTGGTCCATACACACGTTCCCCACCTGGGGCGCATACTGACCATGAATCAGCACCCTGGCCTTGTTGGACAGGCGGCGGGTATACCCGTCCGCATACCCGATGGGCACGGTGGCGATAATGCGGCGGCCCTGGGTTTCATAGGTGCGCCCATAGCTGACCGACCGTCCTCCATCCATCTCCTTGACCATGGAGACCATGGACTTGAGCTCCATAGCAGGATTCAGATTGATTTTTCTCTCCCGCAGGCAGTCTATGCTGGGATACAGCCCGTAGATGATGTTTCCCGGCCGAACCATATCCAGGTGCATCTCCGGATACCCCAGCATGGCTGCGCTGTTACAGCAATGCCGCAGCCCACAGGGGAATCCCTTACGTTCCAGCTCCCCGCAGGTCTCCTCAAAACGTTTAAACTGTGTCAAAGTATACTGCCTGGATTCCTCTGAAGATTCATCCGCCACTGCAAAGTGGGTAAAAATTCCGGACGGCTTCAGTCCAGACAGGCCGTAAACCTTACCGGCGCAGGCGGCCGCCTGTTCCGGACCTTCAAAGGTGGAGAAGCCAATCCGTCCCATACCGGTGTCAAGTTTGATGTGTACCGGTACCTCCACCCCCAGCGCGGCGGCAGCGGCGGACAGCTTTTCGGCATATTCCAGGGAGAAAACCGATTGGGTAATGCTGTGGCAGGCCAACGTTCCCGCGTGGCTGGCGGGAGTGATGCCAAAGATCAGGATATTTTCAGTAAAGCCCTGGCGGCGCAGGGAGAGGGCCTCCTCCAGGTTGGACACTCCGAACCAGGTCACACCCTGACGCCGCAGGCAGTCCGCAGCGTATTTGTCCCCGTGGCCGTAGGCATCCGCCTTGACCACCCCCATCATCTGGCAGCCGGGCCGGAGGCAGGCTTGGATGGCTTTTACATTACCGGCAATATGGTTCAGGTTGATTTCAGCCCAGGTGCGCTTTAAGTAATCGTTCATGCTTTCCGCTCCTTTGGGCAAAGCTCATTCCCGGACCAGGACCTTGACGATTTCCCCCACATAGGTCCGATGATAATCCTTTGTGGGGTACCATTTTTCGGCTATCTTTTTCTCCACAAAACAGGATTCCAGCATATCCTGGGCATAGATTTTTTTGCAGCAGAAGACCACATCCGCCTGCTCAATGTAGCGGAAGCCGTCGGTTTCGCCCATGGTAAAGCCGCATTCCTTCATTTTATCGGTGTCCCTGCCGGAGGCAGAGCCGCAGAGCTTAAAGGCCTCCCGGTGATTTCCGTGGAAATAGGCGATGGTATAGGTATCGGTATTTTCCATCAGGCCAAAGGTGTACCGCTGGGGACGCACTACGACGGTTGCGGTATTCAGTCCCCACATCACCCCCAGGCCGCCCCAGCCCGCGGTCATGGGGTTGACTCCTTTGCCGTCGGGGGCAGTGATGAGGATATAATCGGGGTTCATCGCGGTGAATGGATTTATCTCCAGGTCGCGGCAGCTTATTTCACGAAAGGACATAACAGAAGACCTCCTAAAAATATATTTTTGCAGAATATGGCAGGAATCCTTTTTGGGGAATTTCCGCGCAATGTAAGAATAGTATACCACAAGAAAAAAGAAAAGAATAGCAAAATTGGGAAAAGATTCGTAAACAGCGTTTTATGAAGATAATCTGTCTCCTCCAAAAGCCCGATGAACAGCCTTCGATAAATATCTGAAAAAAAAGCGTTTTAAAAACACTTCCTTAAAGGGCGCAGTGGAAGTATAATGATAAAAAACCATGAAAGGGGTATTTCCTATGCCAGATTCCCGTCCAACCCTCACCCGGCTCCACGCTGGCCAAACCGGTCTGCACTTCTTCGATAAACCCGCTCAGGGTCTTTCCGGCGGCGACCAGGGTGACGGCACCTACCGTAACCTAATTCTCTTTGCCGATTACTCCGACCCAGACGTGATACGCGTTGGCGACACATTTTATATGGTCACTTCCACCTTTCATCTCAATCCGGGAATTACCATTCTGGAGTCTAAGGACCTGGTGAACTGGTCCTTTGTGGGCCACGCCATTGAAAATATGGCCAACCTCTCCCAGTGCTTTTCCTTCAACACCATGACAGGATATAAGGGCGGCGTCTGGGCACCCTCCATTCGGTATCACGAGGGGATGTTTTATATCCATGTGGGGGGACCGAGGATTGGACTGATTGTCTGCAAATCCAAGGATATCCGCGGCCCCTGGACTGTCAAACGGATGAAGTTCCGCCAGCCCTGGACCGGAACCAAGCTCATAGACTGCTGTCCCCTGTGGGATGACGGCGGCAAAGCCTACTTTGCCGCGGCGGAGCCCAACAAGTCCGCTGATCAAAAATGGCATGATTACCACATCTACCTTTTTGAGATGTCTCCCGATGGGGAGACTTTGCTGGACAGTGGGGTTGTCGTTCACGGGGGGTACACCACTGAGGCGGTAAAGCTGTACAAGCACGGAGATTATTACTATATCTTCTATTCTGAGCACGCGGCAGATGAAAACCGGACGCGAACCCAGTTCGCCGCCCGCTCCAAAAATATCTACGGCCCCTATGACCGCCGCAAGCTGATACACACCCACGGGGGTATTGACAAAAGCCCCAACCAGGGCGGACTGGTGGAAGCCCCTGACGGAAGCTGGTGGTTCTTGTGCCACCGGGAGGACAACGCGCCGAACTCCGCTGTTGGCCGTCATCTGATGCTGCTGCCTGTTTCCTGGCAGGACGGATGGCCAATCATCGGCGTGGACCAGGACGGGGATGGCGTCGGGGAGATGGTCTGGGAGCATCAAAAACCGGTCCAGGGTCATGGCCCATATCTCCCGGCCTCCAGCGACGAGTTTGACAGCCCCATTCTGGGTGCACAATGGCAGTGGAACCACCAGGACCGCCGGGACAAATGGTCCTTGACGGCCCGCCCCGGCTTCCTGCGCCTTACCGCCAGCCGCCCCGTTTTCCCCGGCGGCTTCTACCGTGCCGCCAACACCCTGACCCAGCGGCTGATGGGGGAGAGCAGCACAGCTGTGGTAAAGATGGATGTAACGGGTATGGCCGACGGACAGTATGCAGGACTCTGCCTGTTCTCCAAACCTTCCCTGCTGCTGGGGGTTTACTGTGAAAACGGTGTCCGGCGGATTCGGTACCAATATGCCCACTGGGAGCCTCTGCCCGATGCTTCCTCCAACGCCCAGGACGACAGCCTTTTCTGCGAGGATATCTGTGAGTTTGCGGGGGAAGCTGTCTTTCTGCGTATGGTACACAGCGGAAACCGGGCGCGGCTGTTTTTCAGCGGGGACGGAAAGGAATTTACCCCTGTAGATGAACCCAGGGAATTTGCCTTTTTTGGATGGAGAGGCGGACGAGTGGGAATGTTTTCCTATAATGAATTTAATGATGGCGGAGACGCGGACTTTGCGTGGTTCCATTATCAGGCGGATTCCGGGGACAGCCTGGAATAACATTCAAATTAATAATTTAACGATAAACATTAATTTATTATTGACAACCGCGAATAAATATGTTATCATGGGTTCGAGGTGATAACTATGAAATTCATTCAAAAGCTCATGGACGAGCGCTTTGCAAGGTCTGCTTCCCGGCTGATGAAATTCGCCTGCTATTTTATCATCTGCTTTTTCGTACTGTGTACCGTTCTCAGCCTGATGGGGCGTCAGACCTTTTTCCTGCACACTAAGACAGACACCTTTGAGCACGCCATCTATGCGGAGGAGGACCACACCGGCCATTCCCGCTCCATAACTGTTTCCATGGGAGATGACATCCATGTGTGGACCAACCGCCAGGACAGAATCAGCCCAGCGGTTGCGGTGGGCCTTTCCCTGATGTACACCCTCCACACGGTTCCGATGATTCTTTCCTACTGTTTTTTAAGCCGCGTATTCTCCAATGTGGAGAAAGGGGAAATCTTTACAGAACAGAACTCCGCTTTTCTGCTTTACTATGGGCTTCTCCGGCTTTTGGGGGCCGTTTTAGTACCGTTTGCCAAGCTGCTGATATGCTGGCTGGTCACCCTGGTTTCGGACAGCCGGATGTCCATCGCCACCGGACAGGGCGTGCTTAATACGGTCATCTCCGGCATCGCCTTTATCGTGGCCGCGTATATTATCCACTATGGGGTGCATTTACAGGATGAGGTGGACCACACATTATGATTATCATTCGTCTTGACCGGGTGCTGGCGGACCGAAAAATGCGGCTCAACGACCTAGCCGCCCAGGTGGGGATATCCAACGTCAACCTCTCCTACCTGAAAACGGGAAAGGTCAAGGCTGTCCGGTTCAGCACGCTGGATGCCATCTGCAAGGTGCTGAACTGCCAGCCGGGGGATATTCTGGAGTATGTTGAGGATGAAGAGTGACTGAAATGCAGAAAGCTGTACCGACAATCCGCATCTGCGGACCGTTGGTACAGCTTTTCCGGTTTTTGGGTTGTTGGTATACCCTCTTGATCAGGGCTTCCCGGAGTTCGTCTTCATCTCCTCCAACAGAACCTTCGCCGCTGGGCTGAATACCTGGTATTTCTTCCAGATGACAAACAGCTTTGTCTCCAGGGCGGGGGTCAGAGGGCGGAAGCAGAGGTCGCTTTCCGCACCGGTGCCCACCAACCGGTCAAAGATAAGGAGATACCCCAGCCCCTCCCGGACAAAGATACCGCCGTTATAGGCCAGATTGATAGTGGTGACAACCCGCAGCCGGTCTGCCTTTTCCCCAAGGAGCCGAGGAATGTCCTCCCTGAGCCCCTGGCGGGAAACAATCAGGGGCAGATCCAGCAAGTCGTCGATATCCACCGCCTTTTTCTGGGCCAAAAAGGAGTCCCTTCGCATCACTACTCCCCAGGTGTCCGATTCCGGAAGCTCCAGGTAGTTGTATTTGGACAGGTCTACCGCCTGGGCAATGACCGCGAAGTCCAGCAGCCCGCGGTCCAGCAATCCCGGCCACATCCGAGAAAACACGGAGCTGTATGACTTTGCCCTGACTGATGGGGAGATGGAGCGTATCAACGCCCTGGACCGGAACGAGAAGCATGACTGGTATTGACGTAAAGAAATTTTTTTGAAAAACCTGCAACGTTTTGGGAAGCTAGATTGTCTTAATAGGTGAAAGAGGAAATTAAAGCCAAAAATACGCCTAGCAATCAGATGCTTATCGTAAAAAAATTTTTTTGAAAATCCTGCAACGTTTCGGGAAGCTGGTTTGTCTTAATAGGTGAAAGGGAAAATTGAAACCAAAATCCCCCTTAAAATGAGTTCGACTTGGGGTATGTACAGCCCTGATTGTACAAAACACTGGTTTTTTTGCCAGTGTTTTGTTTTTTGCGGGGGAAAATTCCCTCCGCTTTCGTACTATTAGGCAGAAGGGAGGAAACGCCATGACAGACGCAGAACTGGCCGCACAAATTAAAGCCAATCCGGATCAGGGCCTGGAGAAGGTCATCGCCCTGTACGGCGGAATCTGTAAAGCGGTGCTGTACCGCATGATAGGCCCGTCCTATCCCCAGGACATAGAGGAATGCCTGATGACTGCCTATTATAAGGTATGGCGGAATATAGGCCAATTTCATCCTGAGCGGGGGACGTTAAAGGCGTGGATTGTCCGGATTGCACGGAACCAGGCTCTGGACTGGCTGCGGCAGAAGGGCGAGGACCCGATCCCACTGGAGGAGGACATCCTGTCCCCTGGCCTGGACCTGAACCTGGAGGATGAGACAGCCCGCCGCATCAACGCCGAAATAGTACAGCAGGCCATTGATGGACTGGAGGAGCCTGACCGGACCATTTTTATCCGGAGGTATTATTATCTGGAGAAGGTACGGACAATCGCGGAGTATCTTCAGATGACCGAAAAGTCGGTGGAACACCGCTTGGCGCGTGGACGGGAACGACTGAAAAAACAATTGTTGGAAAGAGGGGTTATGCTTCCATGAAACGGATTACAGACCTGATGAACAGCTATGAGGAACAGGGAGCTATGGGGAATGAGGCGGCGCTCTCCAAAGAGGAACAGAGACGGGTTTTAAAGGGCGTTATGCTGCGGATACAGGAGAATACCGCCCCCGTCCGCCCGGCCCGCAGATGGTCCAAGACCAGAAAGCTTTTTGCGGTGGCTGCCGCGGCCCTGTTGGTTACAGGAGCAGGGGTGGTTGCGGCGGAGCGGTTTTCTTTGGGGGATTCCTTTGCCGGATGGATGGGCAGCCCTCCCCAGGAGCAGATCGAGGCCCTTGGGATTTCGGGACATCCTCTGGACCTGTTCCAGACTGCCCAGGGCGTAACCGTCGCCCTCCAGGGGGTGATTGGGGAAAAGAACACCGCCTATCTGCTGTATGACGTACAGCTTCCGGAAGGTCAAGAATTCCCGGAAACAGACCTATATCTCTTTGAAAACCAGAGCCTGATGCCGGAAAAATCCGGCGCGTATGGGTACCATTCGGAGCTGATGTCCAAGGAGGGAAACACCCTGCATTTCTGCCTGTGTATTAACAGTTGGAAGGAACTGACCAGACAGCAGGTCGTTTTTTCCATGGACACTCTGAAGCATTACAACGAGGACACAGACAGGGCTTCCGTTATCGCGGAGGGGCCGTGGAGCTTTGAATTCCCCTTGAATTACAGCGACACCTCAGTCAAAATTCCCATGAAGAAAAAAATCACCCCCTGGGGAGAGGACGGCATTGCCATAAACGGAATACAGGTTTCCCCGATTGCGGTTCACCTGGAATGTTCCCGCCCTGTTTCGGCTGCAATGGAGCAGGAATCCCTGGACACCCGGCAGTTAATGGATTTGGAAATCCGCCTCTGCTTTGGGGACGGCAGCGTCATTGACGGCGGGGATCAGCTGTCCTCCGGTACAGGCAGCCAGATGCTGAACATACAGGTAAACCGCAGCTTCCGGAAGCTGATCGATTTAGAGGAGCTTGTCGAAATTCAGATTATCGCAGAAGAGGATGGGGAGAATAGGGTTTATTCTGTGCCGGTGGAGATGGGAAATTAAGCAGCCTCTTGTTGACGGCCATGGTCAAGCCACTTTATAATAATGGAAAGTTCCGATTGATAGGAGAAGCTGACATGAAAAAATATCTCGCCCATATCTCTGAGGATTTCCGGGAGCAGTCCGTCCTCCAGCATCTGGAGGGGACCTCCAAATTATGCAGCCGGTTTGCCGTACCTCTTCAGGCGGAGGACTTGGGAAAGCTTACCGGATCCGCCCATGATATCGGAAAATATTCCGACGCATTTCAGCGCCGCCTTCACGGGGGCAGCCGGGTGGACCATTCGACAGCCGGAGCCTACGAATGCTTTCGCCTGGGGCAGTCCGCCGCCGCCTTCTGTGTAGCAGGGCACCACGGCGGACTGCCGGACGGAGGAGGACGGGGCGACACTGCGGACATGCCCACCCTTTGGGGCCGGATGAACCGCGCCCAGGCGGGACAGCTGGAGCCTTACGCCCCCTGGAAACAGGAAATATCCCTTCCCGCTGCGCAGCCGCCCAAATTCTCAAGGGAAAATGCCCTGAACGCCTTTTTCTTCACCCGTATGCTCTACTCCTGCCTGGTGGACGCCGACTACCTGGACACCGAGCGCTTTATGTCCGGCGGCGCGCCTTTACCGGAAAACGCCGTTTCCATGGAAACACTGTGCCAGAAGCTGGACCAATATGTCTCCAAATGGTTCCCGCCCACCAGAGAGGTGGACGCCCAGCGCTGTGACATTCTGGAGCAGTGCATCCGCCAGGGAATCAGCCAAAAGCCGGGACTCTTTTCCCTGACCGTCCCCACCGGGGGCGGCAAGACGACAGCGTCCTTAGCCTTTGCTCTGCACCATGCCCGCGCCCACGGAAAACGGCGAGTCATTTACGTCATCCCCTATACCTCTATCATTGAGCAAACCGCCAAGGTCTTTCGGAAAATCCTGGGAGAGGAAAACGTGTTGGAGCATCATTCCAATGTCCAATACGACACCGGCCCTCTGGATGAGTCCACGCCGGAAAAGGAAAGGCTCCTGCGGGCCACCGAAAACTGGGACATGCCGGTCATTGTCACAACGGCGGTACAGTTCTTTGAGTCGCTGCACTCCAATCGCTCCTCCCAGTGCCGCAAGCTCCACAACATCGCCGGCAGCGTCATCATATTCGACGAGGCCCAGATGCTCCCCCTGCCCTATCTTCGCCCCTGTGTCTCCGCCATTGCCCAGCTGACTGCCCATTACGGCGTATCGGCGGTGTTATGCACAGCGACGCAGCCTGCGCTCACTCCACTGTTCCGGGAATTCCTCCCCGGCATCCCTGCCGTTGAGCTGTGCCGGGAGTCGGTCATGCGTTCCCCCATCTTTCGGCGGGTGCGGTTCCAAAGGGCGGGACGGCTTACCTGGGCGCAGCTTCAGGAGCGGCTCCAGGGGGTCGGCCAAGTCCTGTGCATCGTGAACAGCCGCAAAAATGCGCTGACAGTCTTTCAGTGCCTTTCCGGCGAGGGATGCTTCCACCTCTCCACACTGATGACTCCGGCCCACCGCAAAGCGGTCCTTGCCGAGATACGGCAGCGCCTGGAGGACAAGCAGCCCTGCCGGGTGGTATCTACCTCTTTGATCGAGGCGGGCGTAGATGTGGATTTCCCCCTGGTTTTCCGGGAAGAGGCAGGCTTGGACTCCATTGTGCAAGCGGCGGGCCGCTGCAACCGGGAGGGCAATCACCTCGCCGCTGAAAGCCTTGTGACCATCTTCCAGGCGGAAACGCCTCCCCCTCAGCTGTTTTCAGCCTCCATTGCCGCCGGACAGGCGACCATGGACCGGTATGAGGATTTGTTTGACCCAGATGCTGTCTCATACTATTTCCATGAACTGTTGGATTTAAAGGGGCAGAATGCCCAGGACCAAAAGAACATTTTGCCGAGAATTCAGGAGGGGGACTTCCCCTTCCAAACGGTGGCGGAGCGGTTCCGGATCATCGAACAGGATACCCGCACTGTTTATATTCCCCTTGGAGACGGTGAAGCCCTTGTCCGGCGGCTCCGACAGGGAGAGCGCTCCCGGCAGCTTTTCCGACAGCTGGGGCTATACAGCGTTTCGGTTTACTCACAGCAATTCCAGCTTTTGGACGAAGCAGGCGCGTTGGAGCTGCTGGAGGACGGAAGCGCAATTCTGGCAGATTTGTCCCTTTATTCCCAAAATACCGGCCTCTCCTTTGAGGTGGACAGCGATCGTTTTATCCTGTAAGTAATAGAAACAGAACAAGAGAAAATGCCGAAAAAAGTACAATAACGTCAAAATATATTAGTTATCCCATATTTTTGACGTCTATTGTACTTTTCGGCATTTTTTCCTTTTTTTCTTGATTTTTTCCCCAAAAACTGATAAAATTTTTTATAGGACAAGCTATAAAGCAAAAGAAAGGAGTGACCTGTATGCCCATTTGCATAGAGGTATGGGGGGATTACGCCTGCTTTACCCGTCCTGAGATGAAGACCGAACGTGTCAGCTATGACGTTATGACGCCTTCGGCTGCACGGGGTCTGATTGAGAGCATCTATTGGCATCCGGGTATCCGCTGGATTGTGGACCGCATCCATGTGCTTGCCCCTATCCGCTTCACCAATATCCGGCGCAATGAGGTCAGGTCCACCATCTCCGCCCGCTCTGCCAAAACAGTTATGGAACGAGGACAGGGGGAACTGTATCTGATTACTTCTCAGGATATCCAGCAGCGGGCCGCTTTGCTGCTTCAGGATGTACGATATGTAATTGAAGCCCATTTCGATATTGTACCCGAAAAGGCGGCTCTAGGCGACAATCCCGGCAAATTTCAGGATATTGTGACGCGGCGTATTGCCAGGGGACAGTTTTACAGCCAGCCTTATTTGGGCTGTCGGGAGTTTCCCGCACATTTTGCCCCCCGCTCCACCATTCCGCCCTGCCCCCAGGAATTGCTGGGTAATCGGGAGTTGGGTTATATGCTGTATGATATGGACTATACCGACCCGGAGGATATCCGCCCTCTTTTCTTCCGGGCAGTTCTCCGCGACGGTGTCCTCCATGTGCCGCCCCAGGACAGCGAGGAGGTTCGGAGATGATTTTGCAGGCATTGGTACAGCACTATGAAGACCTGACAGTCAAGGGAATGATTGCGCCGCCCGGCTGGAGCCCGGTTAAGGTTTTTTACTCCCTTGAGCTGGACGAGGAGGGACGGCTGCTTCGCACAGCGTCCATTCAGCAGGAGGTACAGAAAGGGAAGAAAACCGTTTTAGCGCCTCAGACTATAGATCTGCCCTCCCCGGTCAAACGAACGGTTGGCATTGCATCCAATTTTCTCTGTGATAACTCCACCTATCTGCTGGGTTTAGATGAAAAACCAGATGTCCAGAGAACTAGAAATTGCTTTGCCGACAGCCGTTCCCTTCACGAAAAGCTGCTGAAGAATATCGATTCTGTCCCTGCGCGCGCTGTTCTGCGTTTCTTCCAAACCTGGGACCCGGAAAAGGCGGCGGAGCATCCTGCCCTCCAGGAAACTCTCAGCGATATCACAGCGGGGGCAAACCTGATATTCCGCCTGAATGGTGCTTTTGTCCACAATGATCCCGCCATCCGCCAGGCGTGGCAGACCCACTATGACGCTGAAGGAGACGGTCCCAAGGCAGTCTGCCTTGTCACCGGCAGGGAGAGCCCTGTTGAGGCTGTCCATCCCGCCATAAAGGGGGTTCGGGGGGCCCAGTCCAGCGGCGCAGCCTTGGTGTCCTTCAATGCTCCCGCCTTTTGCTCCTATGGCAAAACCCAGAACCTCAACGCCCCTACCGGAAAATACGCTTCTTTCGCTTATACCGCGGCCCTCAACCATCTGCTGGCGGACAGGGAGCACACACAGATACTGGGAGATACCACTGTTGTCTGCTGGGCACAGGGAGGAGAACCGGCCTTTCAGGATGCCTTTGGCGCGTTTGCCTTCGGGTTACAGAGCAGCTACACGGAAAAAGAGCTCCAGGGCATGGTAAAAAACCTGCTGAATGGTCTCCCTGTCCAGTTTGACGAAACGTTGCTGGACCGGGACAGACCCTTCTATATTCTGGGGCTGGCCCCCAACGCCGCAAGGCTGTCTGTCCGCTTTTTCCTGCGGAACAGCTTCGGGGAATTCCTGAAAAATGTCCAGAACCATTATGACCGCATCGAAATCGTCAAGCCCGCTTATGACAGCTTTAATACGCTGCCGCTGTGGAAGCTGCTGGGAGAAACCGTCAATCAGAAGTCAAAGGACAAATCGCCTTCTCCCAACATGGCGGGCGCGGTACTGCGTTCTGTGCTGATGGACGAGCCGTATCCGGCCACGCTGCTCCAGGGGGCGCTGCTGCGCATCCGGGCCGAACAGGAGGTCACCCGCGGCCGGGCGGCCATTATAAAAGCCTATTACCTTAAAAATCCGCATCAAAACATAGACAAGGAGGTTTTGACTGTGTCCCTAAACCCTGACAGCACCAACATACCCTACACTCTGGGGCGGTTGTTCTCCGTACTGGAAGCCGTCCAATCCGCCGCTGTTCCCGGCATCAATGCCACCATCAAGGACCGGTATTTCAACGCAGCATCCTCCACACCGGGACATATTTTCCCGACACTGCTGAATCTGACCCAGAAGCACCTGAGAAAATTGGAGGTCGGCATCCGTGTCTTCTATGAAAAACAGATTACCGAGCTGATGGGCATCCTTTCCGAGGAATTCCCGCCTCAGCTGAGTCTGCCCCAGCAGGGGGCCTTCCAACTTGGCTACTACCATCAGACCCAAAAGAGATACGAAAAAAAGGAGGAAACCCAAAATGTGTGATCCCATCCAAAACCGCTATGAATTCGTCATCCTGTTCGACGTGGAAAACGGCAATCCCAATGGAGACCCGGACGCGGGCAACATGCCCCGTGTGGACCCGGAGACCGGCCTGGGGCTGGTCACAGACGTCTGTCTGAAACGCAAAATCCGAAACTATGTGGAAACAGTAAAGGAGGATGCCCAGGGCTTCCGCATCTATGTAAAGGATGGAATCCCCCTGAACCGTAGTGATCTGGAGTCCTTTACCGCCCTGGGTGTTACTGAGAAGAATGTGAAGGAAAAGAAAAAGTCTGATCCTGAAATTGACAAAAAGCTCCGGGACTGGATGTGTGCCAACTTCTATGATATTCGCACATTTGGTGCAGTTATGACTACCTTTACCAAAAACGCCCTCAATTGTGGGCAGGTCCGCGGTCCCGTTCAGTTCAGCTTTGCCCACAGTGTGGAGCCTGTAGTTCCACAGGAAGTGACCATCACCCGTGTGGCTATCACCACCGAGGCCGACGCAGAACGGAAGGGAACCGAGATGGGGCGCAAGTATATCATTCCCTACGGCCTCTACCGCTGTGAAGGCTTTGTTTCAGCCAATCTGGCGCGTAAAACCACGGGATTCTCCGACAGCGATTTGGAGCTGCTGTGGGAGGCCATCATCAACATGTTTGAGCACGACCACTCCGCCGCCAGGGGAAAGATGGCGGTGAGGGAGCTGATTGTATTCAAACATAACAGCGAGCTGGGCTGCGCCCCGGCATGGAAGCTGTTTGAAAGTGTTCAGGTCAAGCGTAAAGATACTGATGACCCCGCTCCGGCCCGTTCCTATCAGGATTACACAGTCACAATAGACGAAACGTCCCTTCCCGCAGGAATTACCTGTATCCGGATGATATGAGTTACCAGTATCAGGAAGACGACTACCTCCAGCTCTCCGGCCTTCAGCACTTCTGCTTCTGCCGCCGCCAATGGGCTTTGATCCACATTGAAAACCAGTGGGCGGAAAACTACCGCACGGTGGACGGTGAGCTTATGCACGAAAACGCCCACAACGCGGACTTTCAGGAGAGTCGGGGCGATCTGCTAATTGTTCGGGGGCTGGCAATCCATTCCGCCCGTCTGGGGGTCTCCGGTCAGTGCGACGTGGTGGAATTCCGCCGGTCCCCTGACGGAGTATCTCTCCGGAAGCGGGAGGGATTGTGGCAGCCTTACCCAATCGAATATAAGCGCGGCAAGCCGAAGGAGGGCCTGGAGGATAAATTGCAGCTGTGCGGACAGGCGATGTGTCTGGAGGAAATGCTCTGCTGCGCCATTCCGGAGGGAGCGCTCTATTATGGCGAACCGCGGCGGCGTTTGACCGTATCGTTTACGCAGGAGCTGCGCGGTCAGGTTCAAAGCAGCCTGGAAGAGATGCACGATTTATACCAAAAGCGCTATACGCCAAAGGTCAAGCCCACCAAATCCTGTAACGCCTGTTCTCTGAAGGATATCTGTGTCCCCAAGCTTCTGCGGGCCAAAAAGGTTGCGGATTATCTGTCCAAGGCAATGGAGGAGCTGCAATGAAACATCTGCTCAATACGCTTTTTATTCTCTCGGAGGATATCTACCTTTCCCTGGACGGGGAAAACATTGTGGCGAACCGAGACAAGCAGATTGTAGCGCGATATCCGCTGCATACCCTTCAAAATATTGTCACCTTTTCCTATGCAGGCGCTTCTCCGGCTTTGATGGGGGCCTGTGCAGAGCGGCAGATCGGATTCGCCTTCTGCACGCCCAGGGGAAGATTTTTAGCCAGAGTCTGCGGCAGCAGCGCCGGAAATGTACTGCTGCGCCGGATGCAGTACCGCGCTGCGGATGATCAGGTCCAATGCTGCCAAATCAGCCGAACGATGATTTTCGGAAAGCTGTACAATGCCCGCTGGAGCATAGAGCGTACCCGGCGGGATCACGGCCTTCGGGTAGACGGAGAAAAGCTTTCCGCGGCTTCCCGGCAGATTCGTGAGCTTTTGCCCCAGATTAAGGAGGAGACATCCCCGGAACGCCTGCGGGGCCTGGAGGGTGTGGGGGCCACCGCCTATTTCGGCGTGTTTGACGATATGCTGCTGGGCGATAAGGAGACCTTTTATTTTCGTGGCCGGAACCGCCGCCCGCCGCTGGATGCTGTCAATGCGCTGCTCTCCTTTGCCTACTCCCTGCTTGCCCACGACTGCGCCTGTGCGCTGGAAAGTGTGGGACTTGATTCCTATGTGGGATTCCTTCACCGGGACCGTCCGGGACGGGTTTCGCTGGCCCTGGACCTGATGGAGGAGCTCCGCCCCTGCATGGCAGATCGGTTTGTGCTGACGCAGATCAACAACCGGGTGGTTAGCAGCTCTGATTTTCAGTATATGGAAAGCGGCGCTGTTCTGCTGACCGATACCGCCCGGCGAACATTTGTAAAAAATTGGCAGGAAAAGAAAAAGGAGACGCTGACCCATCCATACCTTGGTGAAAAGCTGCCCTGGGGGATGATTCCCTATATACAGGCGCTGCTGCTCGCCAGGTATCTTCGAGGAGATTTAGACGCGTATCCACCGTTTTTATGGAAGTGAGCTTATGTTAGTGCTGATTACCTATGATGTCAATACAGAAGATGCCGCCGGAAAAAAACGGCTGCGTCAGATTGCCAGGCAATGTGTCAATTACGGGCAGCGGGTTCAGTGCTCTGTCTTTGAATGTCTTCTGGACCCAGCGCAGTGCCGAAGCCTTCAGGCAAAGCTATGCAAGATCATGGACCCTGCAAAGGACAGCCTGCGTTTTTACTATCTGGGCAGCAATTATGAGACCAAGATAGAGCACTTTGGCGCAAAGTCCACTTACTTACCGGAAGATGTCCTTATCCTCTGATGCGAAGCAAAAGCACACAGAAAATGCTGGGAGGTTCGCACCTGTATTTTATTGTTTTTGCACCAAAACAGGATAATGGAGATGTTTAGGGCAGGATATTTTTGGCCTATGCTTTGAAATTTTTCTCTGAAGTGTGCAAAAAACAGATTGAAATTTAGTTGTTTTTGCTGTCGCCCTCCGCGGGGAGGGCGTGGATTGAAATGATGTGGTCGCTTGGCGGGAACGCGGCGAATTTGCCGTCGCCCTCCGCGGGGAGGGCGTGGATTGAAATGAAAGGTCAGAAAACGAAACTGGAACAGAGCATCGTCGCCCTCCGCGGGGAGGGCGTGGATTGAAATCTGCAGGACGCACAGGCGGCAAAGGCTGAACTTGGTCGCCCTCCGCGGGGAGGGCGTGGATTGAAATGACCGACACGGGACGATCTGGCAAAGAGCATCGAGTCGCCCTCCGCGGGGAGGGCGTGGATTGAAATATAGACGAGCCGCCATTTTTGGACGGTGACGGCACGTCGCCCTCCGCGGGGAGGGCGTGGATTGAAATCTGCGGGATTGGACGGCGCAGGGCAACGGGATAGTCGCCCTCCGCGGGGAGGGCGTGGATTGAAATGACTTGATTAGTTTGAACTGAACAAATTTCCCTGGTCGCCCTCCGCGGGGAGGGCGTGGATTGAAATCATCGGATGAATTATCAGAATTTCTACAAAAAGACGTCGCCCTCCGCGGGG
>Ga0209064_1001275_pt1 | contig 41795 bp, 35 predicted proteins | sample Inofromicrocosms_FD_187498 | JGI IMG/M metagenome (GOLD analysis project Ga0209064, IMG submission 187498) | Mouse cecum microbial communities from Vienna, Austria - Inoculum for glucosamine and mucus D2O microcosms (SPAdes) (version 2) | ecosystem: Host-associated > Mammals > Digestive system >... | reverse complement strand
GGCAACGTAAACGAAGACGATAACTTCGATATATTCGACGCAATCACAATCGCCCGCTACACAACAGCAGATGATTGGGCAGATGTAATTAAATAATTAGCCCCTGATTTAATCATTTTTAATATATTAAAAATAGCTTACAGGTTTATCCTGTAAGCTATTTTTTTACTGTTTAGCTTTGGTTTTTGCTCTAAGTGTATTGCTGAGAATCCTTTTTCTGATTCTTATGTTTTCAGGAGTAACCTCAAGAAGCTCATCATCAGCAAGGAATTCAAGACTGTCTTCAAGACTAAGTCGTCTCGGCGGAACAAGTCTAAGTGCGTCATCAGAACCGCTTGCACGGGTATTTGTAAGATGCTTTTTCTTGCATACATTTACAACCAAATCTTCGGTTTTAGGAGAAGCGCCAACTATCATTCCCTCATAAACAGGAGTACCTGCGCCGATGAAAAGCGCTCCTCTTTCCTGGGCATTATAAAGACCGTAGGTAACAGCTTCACCGGTTTCAAAAGAAACAAGAGAACCGGTATTTCTTCTTGGGATCTCACCCTTATAAGGCTGATAACTGTCAAAAACGCTTGACATGATTCCCTCTCCCTTGGTATCAGTAAGGAACTCACTCTTATAACCGAAAAGACCTCTTGACGGAATAAGGAATTCAAGCTTCATTCTTGAACCCTGAGGATGCATTTCAAGCATGTCCGCTTTTCTTGTGCCCATTTTTTCCATTACTGAACCAACGCATTCTTCCGGAACATCAATAACCAGACGTTCAACAGGTTCAATTTTATTTCCGTTTTCGTCTTCTTTAAAAAGAACTCTCGGAGTTGAAACTGAAAGCTCATAGCCTTCACGTCTCATATTTTCAATGAGGATAGAAAGGTGCATTTCCCCTCTTCCTGCCACTTTAAATGAGTCGGTATTATCTGTTTCCTCTACTCTAAGGGATACGTCCTTAAGAGTTTCTTTAAAAAGTCTTTCTCTAAGCTGACGTGATGTTACAAACTTTCCTTCTCTTCCTGCAAAAGGAGAATCGTTAACAGAGAATGTCATTTCAACAGTCGGTTCGCTGATTTTAGTGAAAGGAAGCGCTTCAGGACAATCAGGAGAGCAAACAGTATCACCGATGGTGATTCCTTCAATACCGCTTACCCAGACAATATCACCTACTTTAGCAGTTTCCGCCGGAACTCGCTGAAGTCCCTGAATCTGGAGAAGAGAAATAAGCTTTGCGTTTACCGGCTTCTTATCTGGATTCTGGTGATTGCAGACTATTACATTTTGATTCACCTTTGCGTTTCCTCTTTGGATTCGTCCTATACCGATACGTCCAACATATTCATTATAGTCGATGGAAGATACCAGCATCTGGAGAGGTCCCTCATCATCTCCCTGAGGCGGTTCGATGTAGTTGATAATTGTATCAAAAAGCGGAGTAAGGTCTTTGCCTTCCTCGTACTGACTAAGAGAAGCAGTACCGGCCCTGCCCGAGCAGAAAAGGATAGGACTTTCAAGCTGTTCGTCATTTGCGTCAAGATCAAGAAGAAGCTCAAGAACCTCGTCCCCTATTTCGTCAAGACGAGCGTCAGGACGGTCAATTTTATTTACTACGATAATGATTTTGTGATTCATTTCAAGAGCCTTTGAAAGAACGAATCTTGTCTGAGGCATTGCACCTTCAGCGGCGTCTACAAGAAGCAGAACGCCGTCAACCATACTGAGAACACGCTCAACCTCTCCGCCGAAGTCAGCATGTCCGGGCGTATCAATTATGTTTATTTTTATGTCGTTATAGCATACTGAGGTATTTTTCGCAAGGATTGTGATTCCTCTTTCCTTTTCGATATCGTTGCTGTCCATTACTCTTTCAGCCACCACCTGATTTTCTCTGAAAGCGCCGCCCTGTTTGAGCATTTCGTCAACGAGAGTAGTTTTACCGTGGTCAACGTGAGCAATAATGGCAATATTTCTTAAATCTTCTCTTATCATGAGATTCCTCCTGATTTTGCATTTATTGATATTTTTCTAAAAGAAAGCTTCTTTCAGAAAATTCGTAAAGGCTAATTTTCTGTACGGATATAAAATCCTGAAATAATGTATAAAATTTGTATTACTGCATAAAAAATGTCCTGCATTTTCATGCAGGACATTTTGGTGGGAGAAGATGGATTCGAACCATCGAAGCTGAAAGCAACAGATTTACAGTCTGCCCCCTTTGGCCACTCGGGAATTCTCCCATAAAAACTCTGCCGACTTTTGCCGACAGATTGGAGCTGGTGGACGGACTCGAACCCCCGACCTGCTGATTACAAATCAGCTGCTCTACCAACTGAGCTACACCAGCATTATTAATGCTTGTTTATTATATCATAAAATCAAGAACTTGTCAACCCCTGATTTTAGATTTTTTTGAAAAAGTTTGGTCGAGGCGACAGGACTTGAACCTGCGGCATCTTGGTCCCAAACCAAGCACTCTACCAAACTGAGTTACGCCTCGGTTAAACTTTTCATACTGTTTTGTGTCAAACAGCTTTATTATTATATACTTAATCCGAAGATTTGTCAATAGATTTTTAAAACTTTGTGAATTTTGACTTAATGTGATATAAATTTATATTAAAAAATGCTGAATATGACAAAAAAAGACGGCTTAAAGCCGTCATAATTATTTATCCTTGGGTTTAAAAATAAGAGCTGCAAGAAGACCGAATAAAAGAGCGGCGGTAATTCCACCTGCGGCGCTTGACATTCCTCCTGTAAAAATTCCGAGAAAGCCCTTTTCATCAACTGATTTTCTAATTCCCTCAGCAAGAAGATGTCCGAATCCGGTTAAAGGTACAGTTGCACCTGCGCCGGCAAATTCCGCAAGACTTTTGTACCAGCCGAAAGCTGAAATTACAACGCCGGCTACCACATAGGAAACAAGTATTCTTGCAGGAGTAAGCTTTGTGTAATCAATAAGAACCTGTCCCACTGCGCAGAACAAGCCGCCTATAAGAAATGCCCATAAAAAATCCATTGTTGTCCTCCTTATATTTTGTAGCTGATATGGATAAGATGTGAAATTGACGGTATTGATTCTCCCTGCTGGGAGGCAGTCGGGGACATGAGAGCTCCTGTTGCGGCAAAAATCATTTCCTTAATTTCTCCGGTCTGAACCTTTGGAAGAAAATATCCGCAGAGAACGCTCGCACTGCATCCGCAGCCTGAACCGCCGGCGTGGGTATCCTGTTCTTCGCTATCGAAAATAATAGCTCCGCAGTCACGGTGCTGTACCGAGATATCTATATTGTCTTTTAGGAGAAGTTCTTTTAAAAGCTGACTTCCTACTGTTCCCAGATCACCTGTTACTATTACATCAAAGTCATCCGGGGTAAGTCCGGTGTCGCTGAGATAATTTTTAATAGTCGAAGCCGCTGCCGGAGCCATTGCCGCTCCCATGTTATTTGCGTCGGTAATACCGAGATCGGTTATGTTACCGATAGAAACCGCTTTTATATAGGGAGCACTGCCCTGTGGGGACAATATAACTGCTCCGGACGCCGTACAGGTCCATTGTGCGGAGGGAGTTCTCTGTCCTCCGTAGGAAAGGGGAAACCGGAATTGTCTTTCTGCTGTGGAAAAGTGGGAAGATGTTGCGGCGGCAATATGTTCGCCGAGTCCGCTGTCTGTGAGAAGTGTTGCAAGGAGCAGTCCTTCAGCCATGGTAGAGCAGGCTCCGTAAATTCCGAGAAAGGGAATGTTGAGGTCTCTGAGTCCGTAGGTAGTCCCCATGCATTGATTGATAAGATCTCCTGAAAATATGCAGTCAATATCAGCGGATTTGAGTCCTGCTTTTTTGATAGCAAGCTCAACTGTCTGTTTCTGAAGCTCGCTTTCAGCCTTTTCCCATGAATCCTGACCGAAATGGCTGTCTTTTTCGACTCTGTCAAAGCAGGTACCGATGGGACCTGATCCTTCTTTTTCGCCTGTAATAGAAGCAAAAGCCGATATGGAGGGAGAATTTTCTGTTAAAAATGTATTTCTGCTGATTTTCTTTGCCATTTATAAAAACCTCCTGTTAATATTTATTTTGGAATTATTATTTACAGAGGAAAAAATATTATGCATTAGTGTGAAAAACAGATAAAAAAATATATAAAAATACAGCAAATGGACGAAATAATAAATAATTGTCACCTTTTATTTAAAAATAGGGTGACAATTACCCGATAATGTGATAAAATAAATAAAGATTTAAGGAGGGAAATTTATGAATAAAACAAAAACTTTTAAAATGGTAATGGTGGGACTTATGGCGGCGCTGTTCTGTATCGCCGGACCAAACTCTATACCCATACCAATAAGCCCTGTTCCGATTTCATTTACAAACCTTGCGGTATTTTTCGCAGCGTTCGTACTTGGCTGGAAGCTTTGCAGTTTAAGCTTTATAATTTATATTTTACTGGGCGCAGTAGGGCTTCCTGTTTTTTCGGGATATACCGGAGGGCTTGCCAAGCTTGCCGGTCCTACAGGAGGATATATTATAGGCTTTATATTTACTGCAATGATTTGCGCATTTTTTGTTGAAAAATTTCATTCCAAGATATATATGAATATTTTAGGAATGATTTTGGGAATGATTATTGCATACATATTCGGTACAGCCTGGTTCATGATACAGCAGGGAACAAGCCTTGCATCTGCTCTGACATTGTGCGTTATTCCTTATCTTATTGGGGACGCTCTGAAAATAGCGGCGGCGGCAGTGCTGGGTCCTGTAATAAGAAAATCTCTTGTTAAGGCTTCTCTTATAAAAGCAGAAGCATAAAAAAGACTTAAATCAACAAGCGAAACAGTTCTGATAAAGAACTGTTTTTCTTTTTTATTTGAAATATGCTTTGATCCTGCATATACTTTTAATTTATTGACAATAAATTACTGGTGTGGTAAAATAATAAGGTAAAGCCTATAAATATGGATTCAGAGGGAAAAATGAAAAAAACTTTTAGATTTTATTTGTCAGTGCTCGGAGCAAAATTTATAATAAAGCTTATGAGACTGCTTAAGAAAAACGCAACAAATCTTCCGGGAGAAATTGCGCTGATATTTTATCCTGATCTGCTTCGGTATTTCGATATGCCCGAAACAGTTATCGCAGTTACCGGAACAAACGGAAAAACAACCGTTTCAAATATGATAAACAATATCCTGACTGAAAACGGATTTGATTTTATAAATAACAGCTTCGGCGGAAATGTCGATACGGGAATCGCTTCTGTTCTGCTTGAAAACTGCACTCTTAAGGGCGGATTCAAAAAGAATATGGCTCTGTTTGAGGTGGATGAACGCAGTGCGCCAAGACTCCTGCCGTACATCTCTCCGGACTACCTTGTCTGCACCAATCTTCAAAGGGATTCCATGAAGCGAAATGCTCATACAGAGTTTATTTTTAATATTCTAAACAAAAATATTCCTGCTAAGACTAAGGTTATCCTAAACGGAGACGATTTAATAAGCAGCCGTCTTGCGCCAAAAAACCAGAGAACATATTTCGGAATAAGCAGACTTGAGGGAGAGATTACCACAGAAGATAATATTATCTGCGATATAGTGAACTGTCCTGAATGCGGAAACAGGCTTGAATACGATTTCAGGCATTATAATCATATCGGAAGAGGTCACTGTACTGAGTGCGGCTTTGGAACTCCTCCAATAAATTTTGACGTTAAAGAAACTAAAGACTCAATGGTATATATTGACCATGAAGGCAGTATGGAGGTATACAAGCTTCCAAATAACAGAATAACGGATTTATATAATACTGCCGCCGCTGTTACACTTACAAGAACTCTCGGACTTTCCGAAAAACAGGTTTCCTCAGCCATGGAAAAGCTTGAAATAGTAAAGTCAAGATACGAAAGCTTTGAAGCAGCCGGAAAACAGGTTATAGTATCTCTTGCAAAAGGACAGAATCCTGTTGCCTGTTCGGGCGTTTGTGATTTTATAAGAAAAGAGCCCGGAAATAAGGCTGTTATCATGATTCTTGAAGACTTCTATGACGCAAAAAGGACTTCTGAAAATATAGCATGGATATATGAAACGGATTTCGAGTTTCTCAAAGGTGACGATATAAAGCAGATAATCGTAGGAGGCAAAAGAGCCGACGATTATATGGTAAGATTCCTTATAGCGGGAATTGACAGGTCAAAAATCGTCTGCTGCCGAAATGAAACAGATACTGTAAGCTATCTGAAAACAGACGGTGTTGATAAAATCATGGTTATGTACGACCTTTTCAACGTAATCTCGCTGAACAGTATAAAGAAACAGCTTAAGGAACTGCCGGAGGATAATAAAAAATGAGTATAGTAATCGAAGATCTTTTTCCGGAAGTGGGGAATCTTTTCGGAGATACCGGAAATATGCGCTATCTTGTAAAATCCCTGCCTGAAGCTGAATATATAAGAACTCCTCTTAACGGAAGACCTGCCTTTGCCGGCAGAGATGTTAACATGATTTACATGGGACCAATGACTGAAAGCAGTCAGCTTGAAGTTATGAAGCGCCTTTTGCCGTTTAAGGAAAGAATAAATGAAATGATTGATAACGGTACTGTATTTCTTATGACGGGCAATGCATTTGAAATTTTCGGAAATTATATTGACGATTCCGATAACGGAAAAACTGAATGTATGGGACTTCTCGATTTTGCAGTCAAAAGAAACATGATGAAGAGAAAAAGCGGTCTTGTGCTGGGTGTTTATGAGGATATAGAAATTACCGGATTCCATGCAAGATTTACAGATGTATTCCCAGGCGAAAACACGCAGAGCTTCATTGAAGTAATAAAAGGCGAGGGAATGAATCCTAAAAGCAGTAAAGAGGGAATTGTTAAAAATAATTTTATAGGTACAAGCGTTATCGGACCTTTGCTTGTTCTTAATCCCCTTTTTACCAAGAAGCTGATAAAAAAATTATGCGGTAAAGAAAGAACTTTAGCCTTTGAAGACGACGCCATAAAAGCGTATAAGGCAAGGCTTGAGGATTTTAAGGATAGAAAAGTAGGAATACACTAATAAAATTGTGACAGACGCTTTATATGCGTCTGTTTTTATTTATAAAAATTTTCAAAACCCCTTGAAATATGCAGTGTTAAATGTTATCATAAAAAGAGTTGCAGCAAGAAAAAAAATTAAGGAGATTTTTTATGAATTACGGATATTTTGATCTTGAAAATAAGGAATATGTTATAACTAAGCCTGATACTCCGGCGCCTTGGGTAAATTACCTCGGCTCGCCTGAATACGGCGCTATTATCTCAAACAACGCCGCAGGATACAGTTTTGTTAAATCAGGCGCTAACGGACGTATAAGCCGTTTCAGATTTAATTCCACTATGTCACTTCCGGGAAGATATATTTACATAAAGGATAAGGATACTAATGACTATTGGTCAGCTTCATGGCAGCCGGTGGGCAAGCCTCTCGATAAGTATAAAAGCGAATGCCGCCACGGTACAGCATACACTGTAATCAGCTCTGAGTATGAAAAAATTTCTGCTCAAACTGCATATTATGTTCCAAATGGTAAGACTTATGAGGTATGGCGAGCAAAAATTACAAATAATGACAGCAAGGAAAGGAATCTTTCTGTAACCGGCTTTGTAGAATTTACTAATGAGGATAATTATGAACAGGATCAGGTAAATCTTCAGTATTCTCTGTTTATTTCTCAGACAAAGCTTGAAGGTAATAAAATAGTACAGACAATCAGCGAAAACAGCAAAAAAGACCGCCGTGACAGATTCTTTGGTATGACAGGAGCAGAAGTTACAGGCGCCTGCGGTGATCTGAACAAATTTACAGGAGCTTACAGAACCTATTCCAATCCGGAAGGCATTGAAAAAGGACTTGACGGTTCCATGAACTACAATTCCAATTCGTGCGGAGCACTTCAGACTGACATTTGCCTTGCTTCCGGTGAAACCATAGAGCTTACCTATGTTCTGGGACAGGGAACAGGCGCTGAAGCTGACGAGATTATGGAAAGCTACAAGGACTCCGGAAAAGCTGACTCTGAAATTGCAGAGCTTAGATCATATTGGCATGAAACTTTAAACCGCTTTAAGGTGAATACTCCAAGCAGCGAATTTAACAATATGGTAAATGTATGGAATGCATTTCAGTGCTTTATTACATTTATTTGGTCAAGAGCCGCTTCATTTGTATATTGCGGTCTGAGAAACGGCTACGGCTATCGTGATACCGTACAGGATATTCAGGGTATTATCCATCTTGACCCCGAAATGGCTGCAGATAAGATAAGATTCATGCTTTCCGCTCAGGTAGATAACGGCGGCGGACTGCCTCTTGTTAAGTTTAATCATAATGCAGGTCATGAGAACACTCCTGACGATCCGGAATATGTAAAGGAAACAGGACACCCCTCTTACCGTGCTGATGACGCACTTTGGCTTTTCCCGACAATAGTAAAGTATTTGGGAGAAAGCGGAAATAAGGATTTTCTTGACGAGGTTATCGTCTATGCAAACGGCGGAGAGGATACAGTATATAACCACCTTAAAAAAGCTATTGACTTTTCCATGAATCATATGGGTAAGCATAATATGCCTGCTGGACTTCATGCAGATTGGAATGACTGTCTGAGATTGGGAGCAGAGGGTGAATCTACATTTGTTGCGTTCCAGCTTTATTATGCCATGAACGTAATTAAGGAAATGGCAATTGCAAAGGGCGACAGCGAATATGTAAATTATATAAATAAGGTAAGAGAAAAGCTTTCTGTTTCTCTTGCTAATTGCTGGGACAGCGATAGATTTATCCGAGGAATACGTGAAGACGGCATAATAGTCGGAGCAAAAAAAGATCCAGAGGCGTCAATGTGGCTCAATCCTCAGAGCTGGAGCGTTATTTCAGGATTCGCTTCAAATGAGCAGGGAATCAAGGCAATGGAATCCGTTTATAATATTCTCAATACTCCTTACGGAGCAAAGCTTCTTGATCCGCCTTATTCAAAGCATTACTTCAAGGGCGCTCTTATGCATATTTTCAATTCCGATACCAAGGAAAACGGCGGAATCTTCTCCCAGTCACAGGGCTGGCTGATCCTTGCCGAGGCGCTTCTTGGACACGGCGGCAAGGCATTTAAATACTTTATGGAAACCTCTCCGGCTGCGATGAATGACAAGGCTGAGATTCGTGTTATCGAACCTTATGCACACGGTCAGTTTACCGAAAGCTCCGCTTCCCCGTTTGAGGGACGTTCCCACGTTCACTGGCTGACAGGTACAGCTTCTACTGTTATGGTCGGCTGCGTTGAGGGTATCTGCGGAATGAGACCTGATACAGACGGACTCGCAGTTTCTCCGTCAATTCCTGCGGAATGGGACAGCTTTACAATTGAAAAACAATTCAGAGGCAAAAAGCTTTCAATTGAAATAAAAAATCCTGATCATGTTGAAAGCGGCGTTGCCGAAATAATTCTAAACGGTGAAAGGCTCGAAGATAATTATATTCCTGCCGTTAAGCTGGCAGAAAATAATATTATCTCTGTAAGAATGGGATAAAAAAATGACCGGAGAGCCGTTTTTTATGACTCTCCGGTTTTGTTGTCTGAAAGGAAAGGATGAAAATGCTTAAAGAAAGATTAAAGAAGATAACCATTCCTTCATATACTAAAGGGGAAGAAATTTTTAATATGGTTTCTCACATTGCAGGAGGAGCAGTCGGAATTACTGCCACAACGCTTTGTGTTATTGCCGCTGCTCTGAATCATAATATATTCGGAATTATCAGCGGAGCTGTTTTTGGAGCCATGATGATAGTACTTTACTGTATGTCAAGTATCTATCACGGTCTGAAGCCGGAGCTTATGTCAAAAAGAGTTTTCAGAATACTCGACCACTGCGCTATATATCTTCTCATAGCGGGTACTTATACCCCTATTGCGTTATGTACTCTCAGAAAAGAAAGCACTGCTTTGGGGTGGTCTTATTTTGGAATAATCTGGACTCTTGCGGCAGTGGGAGTTCTTCTCAATGCAATAGATTTAAAGAAATTCCGTGTTCTGTCAATGATTCTCTATCTGGGAATGGGATGGTGCATTATCTGGGCATTTCCAGGCGTTTACAGAGCAGTGGGAACAGGCGGTACCGCTTTGCTGCTAATCGGCGGACTCTGCTATACCCTTGGCGCAGTATTATACGGGCTTGGAAAAAAACACGCCTATATCCACTCCGTCTTCCACCTTTTTATAGTTTTCGGAAGCATACTTCATTTTTTGTTTATTCTTTTCTATGTAATGTGAAAATTTTTATTTTTAGTTATAAGTAAAGCTATTTACCAAAATAACTTTAAAAAACGCATAATTTCATGAAAAACAGGTGTTAAAACTTTGTCATTTAATGTAGAAAAGTTGACTTTTAACAAAGCCTGTGATATAATCAAAAATATAATTTGACCTCTATGTCCAGTCGCCAAAATATCAGTTTATTAATGACTATTTCTAATATTTAAGGAGGCAGTTCATGGCCGAAGCATTACAAAAAAAATATAAAATTCTGATTGTAGATGACTCTGAAATTAACAGAATGATTTTATCAGAAATTCTAAAAAATGATTATGATATAATTGAAGCAGACAGCGGTGAAAAAGCGCTGGAGCTTTTGCAGAACGAAGAGTATGAATTTTCATTGGTGCTTTTAGATATTGTTATGTCCGGAATCGACGGCTTTGAAGTTCTTTCATATATGAACAAGTATAAGCTTATTGAGGATACTCCGGTTATTATGATTTCTGCCGAAAATTCATCCGACTTCATTACCAAGGCATATGATCTGGGAGCGTCTGACTATGTAAGCCGTCCTTTTGACGAAACCGTTGTACAGCGCCGTGTAAAAAATACGATTGTCCTGTATGCGAAACAAAAAAGACTGGCTGACATCGTCGCAGAACAGGTTTTTGAAAAGGAAAAGAACAACAATATTATGATTTCCATACTCAGTCATATTGTTGAATTTCGTAACGGCGAAAGCGGCCTTCACGTACTGCATATCAGTACTATTACTGAATTGCTGCTAAGACAGCTTTTGAAAAAATCAAATAAGTATAATCTTTCAATGTCGGATATACGCCTTATTACAACTGCGTCTTCTCTGCACGATATAGGAAAAATTGCAATACCTGATGAGATTCTCAATAAACCAGGACGATTTACTGACGAGGAATTTAAAATTATGAAAACCCACTCCGAAATTGGTTCGTCAATGCTTAAGAATCTTCCTGTTTATCAGAATGAACCCCTGCTTAAGGTTTCATATGAAATATGCAGATGGCATCATGAGAGATATAACGGAAGAGGTTATCCGGACGGTCTTGCAGGCGATGAGATTCCTTTGTCTGCTCAGATAGTTTCAATCGCCGACGTTTATGACGCTCTTGTCAGCGAAAGATGCTATAAAGCGGCTTATTCTCATAAGGAAGCTATAAATATGATTCTGGAGGGTCAGTGCGGTGACTTTAATCCTGACCTCCTTGATTGTCTTGTGAATATCAGCGACGACCTTGAAAGAGAAATTCTCGGGGATTATTCTCCGATGATAAATGAAAGCCGGGAGATAAAAACTATTACAGAAGAGATTATCAGTAACGACGACCTGTCCCTGTCCGCAAATATGCTCCAGAAAATTGAGTTTGAACGTGCAAGATCAAATTTCTTTGAAACAGAATTATCAGATATTACATTTACTTATCACAATAATCCGTCTGTTCTTACCTTATCAGACAAGGGCGCAGAACTGCTGGGTCTGGATAAAATTATAACAGAACCTAAAAATATTCCGGCAGTTATAACCCTGATAAATGAAACGTCAGAAAATATTTCAGCGTGTGTACGCAGCTCAACGCCAGATGATCCGCAGTTTACTGTAAGCGGATATATTAAAATTAACGGAACTATGATTCCTTGTGAATATATATGCCGGACAGTATGGTTAAATACTCAGCCGCCGCATTTAAATGGAATAGTAGGCAGAATACGCATAAATTCTGAATATAAAATTTAAAATCGAATTTGTTATTTAATAAGGAGATATACAGATATGAACCATACTGAACTAAAAAATGCCGGTATAGATGTAGACAGCGCTCTTAAAAGAGTAATGGGAAACGAAAATCTGCTGAAAAGACTGCTCGGTAAATTTCTCAGCGACCCAAGCTGGATTAAGCTTGTAGAATCTGTTGAACAGGACTGCAAGGAAGATGCTCTTGCGGCTTCCCATACGCTTAAAGGCGTGTGCGGCAATCTCTCAATGAATAAATTATTTGACCTGTTTTCAGAACAGGTACACCTCATGCGTGAGGAAAACTGGGAAAAGGCTTACAGCATGATGCCTGAAATAAAAATCCAATATGACAGCGTTGTTGAAGGCATAAAAAACTGCTGCGTGTAAGCTTATACTTATCTGCGTCTGCCTTGCAGTGCAGAGATAAAATCTGCACTGGTAATACGGCAGAAATATTGCGTATTATGTAATCAATTGCCCAGTAGCCTTTATTTTATGAGCTTGTATTAGGAGTGGTTTAGAGTGAAAAATAAACAGTGGATTATGTCTGTTTTTCTTGCGATATTATCGCTGATTATATTGTTTGCCGGCGGAAATTATTACATATCAAATATGCGGCAGTCTTTATGGTCACAATCTGTTTCGGAGGTTTTGGAAGTAACCAATCAGGGATGTCATTCGTTTGAGGTCTTTGTAGATAAGGATCTTAAAATAATGGATACCTTTATTGAAAACATCGAGCAGTTTGATTCTCTTGATGACGAGCATATTATAAGAAAGCTGAGTATGTTTGAAGATTCAAACGCTAACTATGTGGTTATGGACTTAGATCACGGCGTTTCATATTCCAACCGTACTCTTGGCAGAGTTGAAATTACTCAAGAGCATCTTAAGGAATACAGAAAGCTTGATGACTTCGGTATCCTTGAACCCTATATAAGTGAATACACTCAGCTTAGAACCATAGGTTATTACAGGCGGTTTAAGTTTGCAGACGGTACCGACGGCGTCGTTCGTTTGGGACAATCCCTCCAGGAAATAGAAAAGGAATTTTCGCTTTCATTTTATGATGAAAAAGGTTTTTCATATATAGTCAATACGGACGGAGATATTTTGGTGCGTCCTGACCAGAACACCTCTGACCTTAATGTTACTAACTTTTTTGATATTATCAGTACTGATACAAATAAGCAAGAGGATATAAAACAATTTCATGAATCCCTCAATAATGACGATGAGGGCGCTATGCGTTTCAATTTCGATAATGAAACTTATGTTTTCGCTTTTGTGCCTATTAATAATATAGACGGCTGGTATGTTGTTTCAATTATTCCTGATTCAGCAATTATTAAGCAGACAAATAAGATTTTGAATGATTCTCAGTATTTTATATTTATTATTTGCGCCGGAATGATCATACTGATGGTATTCATGTGGATAATGCACCAGTACAGAAAAAGCGTCAGGGAAAAGGAATCAATGATTGAACACCAGAAACAGCTTTTTGATATTCTAGTAAATAACACCAATGACGTATTTATCATGTGTGAAAGCAGTGATTTTTCCATGAAATATGTCAGCCCTAATGTGGAACGTATTCTCGGAATTAAGCTTGAAGAAGCTGAAAAAAATATTTCGGTGCTGGGCAGGGCTTCATATTTGGACGGTATTACCATAGATTATGATGACTTGAGATTTATGGATTCGGGAAGCAGCAAGGAATATAAGACTGAACGTATTCATAGAAAAACAGGTGAACACAGATGGTATCTTGAAACTATCTACCGCACTACGGTTGATGAATCAGATCGTTTTGTTGTTACAATTTCAGACAGAACTTCTGAAAAGCAGACAGAATATATTCTTGAAGAATCCCTGAGAATTGCCAAAGAGGCTAATGAGGCTAAGAGCACATTCCTCAGCAATATGAGCCATGATATAAGAACCCCTATGAATGCTATTACCGGTATTGCTGAGCTGTTAAACCGCAATACTGAAAATCCGGAAAAAATAAAGGAATATGCTTCTAAAATCACTGCCTCAAGCCGTCACTTGCTGGGACTTATCAACGATGTCCTTGATATGAGCAAGATAGAAAGCGGAAAGATCACTCTTAACATTTCAGAAATAAGCCTTGCTGAGATTACTGAGGAAATAGATGTTATTATACGCCCGCAGGCTAAAGCAAAGCAGCAGGATTTTGAAATTTTTGTCCATGATATTTCAAACGAACATCTTCTCGGAGACAGGGTAAGAATAAATCAGATTTTGATAAATATACTGTCAAATGCAATAAAGTATACGCCTGCGGGAGGAAGAATCGAGCTGATAATAAATCAGCTTCCGCATAACTCAAATAATTATGTTAACCTGCAGTTTGTTATTAAAGATAACGGAATCGGAATGTCTGATGACTTCCAGAAAAATATTTTCCAGCCCTTCAGCCGTGAAATCAGCAGTGTGACAAATAAGGTACAAGGAACTGGCCTCGGAATGGCAATTACCAAGAATTTGGTTGACCTTATGGGCGGTACTATAGGGGTTGAAAGCAAACTTGGTGAAGGCAGCGTTGTTACTGTAAACCTTAATATGAGGATTCAGCAGCAGGAAGAGGAGCATCAATTCTGGGAGAAATACGGAATTAGAAATGTTCTGATTGTAGACGATGATGTTGAAATTTGTACAAATATTTTAAGTGCAATGTCCGGTACGGGAGTGGCTATACAGTTTGCTCTCAATGGCTGTACCGCTATTCAGATGGTCGAGTATGAGCATAAGAATAATCGTGATTTTGATCTTATTCTGATTGACTGGAAGATGCCTGACCTGGACGGTATTGAAACAGCTAACCGAATCCGTAAAATCATATCCAACAAGGTTCCGATTATGATTCTGACGGCATATGACTGGCAGGAAATTGAAAAAGAAGGCTTTGAAGCCGGCGTTAGCGGATTTATGCAAAAACCATTCTTTATAAGCAATTTCAAGCAGACCATAAAAAAGTTAAAGTCTGAGGAAAAAAAGACGGAAGAAAAGGTTGAGCAGCCGGGAAGTGTATTCAACGGTATGCATTTTCTTGCCGCTGAGGATAACGAACTGAACTCCGAAATTTTAATAGAATTACTGGGTATGTTCGGCGCTGAATGTGATGTGGCAGAGAACGGACAAAAGGTTGTTGAAGAATTTGAAAAATCCGAGCCAGGCTATTATGATATGATTTTAATGGATGTTCAGATGCCGATTATGAACGGATACGAGGCGACTAAGGCAATACGCCTTAGCAGTCATCCAAAGGCGAAGACAATTCCGATTATTGCTATGACAGCCAATGCTTTTGCAGACGATATAAACGATGCAAAGAATGCAGGCATGAACGAACATGTATCAAAGCCAATTGATATGAACCGTCTTGAAACGGTAATAAAGGATATACTATCAAAGGGATAATAAAAAGAGCTGACGTAAAATCGTCAGCTTTTTTATTATTTAAAAGTTTCGCTCAAGCCTTTTCAAAGGCTTGCGGTATCCAAAGGCAGAGCCTTGGTCGACATCCGCAGATGTCGAAAAACTTTGCTTTAAAAGCGCATTTCAAGGGGGAATTCCAAAACATTCCGGCGGACTGTTTTGGAATTGGGGACGCTTTGCAAGTGAAAGCGTCCCCTTAATAAACTAAATCATTTTTCTATATCTTTTTGTGGTAGCTTCTGAAATCAAAGTGAACTATCTCGGTTATAAAGCTAAGCATTTCAGACGATGATCTTATAAGCTCCATAATCGTGTCAGCATCAATTTCAAATGGTATGTCTGCCGGGTATCTTGTTTCAATATAATAATGATTTAAAAGAGCACTTTTTTCAATCCATAAAGAAAAATGCTCGTCGGTCTGAGCTGCCTGCTTGCATAACCATGTCAGATTGTGCCCATCATAAAGATGGTGCTTTTTGTAAAGCAGGTATCCCTTAAGAGCCTTTTCAATGCACTGCTGACAGTGAAACGCCGCCGAATTATAACACCGTTCATCACTGAGCAGGGTTTTTGCACAAACAAGATCAAGATTTGAATAATAAAGCCAGTCAAAGTATCGGCGGCTGTCTTTTTCACGATATCCTCTACCCATAAAGCACCGCCCCCGAATTGTATATTTTCCAGGCAAATGTACCTTCATCATCCTTGAGTTCATCAAATTCTTTTCTTGTATAGAGCACTATATCATACGGCATATCGCTGTCCACTTCCATATAAAGACGGCATTCAAGTTCTGAGATACTTTCAACCTCATCCTTGACTATAAGCGACAGCTTAAAGCTTGTAAGTGTACCGTTTGTAGAAATTTTATTGCTGATAAGATAAATCGTTTCTATATCACTGCATTTTTCTATTAGCTTTGCCACAACACCTTGAATTTCAGGATTATTTGTCATATTAACACCCTTTCTTAAAGTATATATATGCCGTTTTCGCAGGTAAACACATAGAGTATCTGGTCTGCATTGGTAAATTCTGCGGAAGTATCATCTCCCTTTTTTATTGCGGTAAGAGTACACTTAATGTATTTCTGATCCTTTACAGTTTCGCTGAAAAGCTTATTTTCTCCGGCGTCCTGGTAAATACCGTCCAGCATTTCGCTGATGTCGGAAAGACTGTGATCATCGTCCTTGCTTCCGCAATCGGTAATTTCAAGCTGGGTATATTCAAAGTCGCCTCCGATTCCTTCCATTTCATCGTTATAAAATGTTGAGAGATAATCTTGTGTATAGCCCTCCTTCTGCTTATTCAGAAATTCAAGATACGGCGCAGGCTGAGTTGAAGCAAAAAGCTCATAGTCCTGAGTCTGAACAGAGTAGAAATATTTTGCAACAGCGTCAGCTTCCTCATCAGTTATGAATCTGCCGTCGTAGATTCTGTAAATATCCTTTGCATTTACTTCCTTGTATGCCTGACCGTAGTAAATTTCTTCTGAAGATTCTTCCTTGGAACTGCACCCAGTTACTGAAATAAGCGCTGTTAAGGTGCACAAAAAAACAGCGGCAGTCTTTTTTAGTATCATATAATTTTACCCCTTTGGTTTATAATATCTATATCTAACATATCACATAAAACCGTCAATGTCAATGAAAAAAAGTAATTATAAAAAAATATTGAAAAATTTACCGTGATATAGTATAATTTATCTAAGGAATTATTATTGCTATTTTGTTTAAAATAATCAGGAGGAACTATGCCTCGTTTTTTTCTTGAATCAATAAATAAAGAATGCCCGTGCATTACGGGAGATGACGCACGACATATCGGACGTTCACTCAGAATGAAAACCGGTGAATGCATTACAGTTTGTGCTGGAAGCACTGACTATGAATGCAGGATAAAATCTTTTACAGAGGACGCTGTATTTCTTGAAATTCTTAGATCACGTGTCTGCGGCTCCGAACCGAATATAAAAGTCACGCTTTATCAGGCGGTGCCGAAGCTGGACAAGCTTGAGCATATCGTTCAAAAATCAGTGGAATTGGGAGTAACAGAGATAGTACCTGTTCTCACAAGAAGATGTATTTCAAGACCTGCCGAGAAGGATTTCAAAAAGAAGCTTGACAGACTGAATAAAATTGCACTTGAAGCCGCAAAACAGTCAGGAAGGGGTATAATCCCTAAGGTTTCAATGCTGACAAGCTTTAATGGGGCAGTTGAACGCATGAAGAATGACGACTGTCCGCTTATGCTTTACGAGGAAGGCGGAATAAGATTCAGTGAGGTTGATACTGCTGAAAAAAAATCTTATTCGATTCTCGTGGGCAGTGAGGGCGGTTTTGATCCGGAGGAAGCACTGCTTGCGGAAAATTCCGGAGTGCAGTCCGTTTGGCTTGGGAACAGGATATTGAGATGTGAAACAGCACCGGTTACAGCGCTGTCAATATTGATGTATATAACAAAAAATATGTAAATTATTGAAATCTGTCAGTATATGTGGTATAATAAACTAAAATGAATTGATTTTCAGAAAAGTGCATAATCAGGACCGCAGACCTGTTATAAAAACTTATTTCTGCGGAGAAATGAGGAATAAAATGAAAAAATTATTTATTGTCGGCGCCGTTGCCGCTGCTGCCGTTGCCGCTGCTGCAATTATCACAAAGAAAAAGAAATCATGTATGTGTGAAGATGACGATTTTATTTGCGGAGATTGCTGCTGTGATGACGATTATGCCTGCGGATGTGAAGATGAGGTAAATGAAATTCCTGCTGAAAAGGCTGAATGCGACGCAGCGTCATGCTCATGCGGCTGTGCTGAGGAAGAAATTCTTGATAAGGTGGAAGATCAGGTCGAATCAGACGAAGTTTGATTTGTATCTAAATAAGTAAAATTTAAGCTTTAAGATAAAATAACGGTAAACCTTAGGTTGCCGTTATTTTTGTATACAAAAGAAAAAAAGGACGGATTTCCCGTCCTTAATTAACGATTATCATTTCCGGTAAGAATATCTCCGGCGTCATCAATTATTCTTTCGCCGTCTGAAATAAGATCGTCAGCAGCGCTTTCAACGTCAGTAACCATTTGTTCTCCGGCATTTGTGCTGTTGTCATTATCTGTTGCAGTATTATTATTGTTGTTGTTATTTACTGTGTTGTCAGTGTTATCTGTATAATTTTCTGTGCTGGAATCTATTGAAGCGTCAGTTGCGCTGATGTTTGAATCAGCAGCGCTTGAATCCCTGCTGCTGGCGTTTGAAGAATTATCATCTTTGTCTCCGCAGGCTGTAAGACCTGTACAAATTAAGGAAAGACAGAATGCGGCAGAAAGTAATTTTTTCATAAAGTTCATTCCTTTCGGTTTTTTATTGCAGAAAACTGCTGCAATACGATATTTATTTTTACCCTGTGATTCTGATTTATCCATAAATTTATGATCAATTATCATTTTCAACAAAATTTCATATAATAAAACATAAATTTCACTCTTGAAAGTTTTTCAACAATTCAACAAGTGGAAAACAAGCCTTTTACAGTACTTAGGAGGGTTATATTACAAATATATCCACTTAATTCAACAGTGCTTTCAACAGAGTGTTGAAAGAGAAGTTGAAAGTTTTTTCAAGCTTCAGCGCCCTTTTAAAGCTTGAATTTAGTTTTCTGTTTCAAGTATTAAATTTTCGGACAAGAGTTCTTATTTCTAAACCTTCGCCGTATAATGAAGTGAGCTGAAAAAACCTGTCCGTATATTTTCCTTGAATTAATACCGGTTTATGGCTTAATAATTTGTTTTTTGTCAAAAAAATTTTTTTTGAGTTTAAATCACTTGAATATTATTGGTACTTATGGTATAATAAACGTGATTATTGTGTGGAAAATACTGCACTAATAAATTATTTGCAAAAAGGAGTAAAAATATGAAATTTGGCTTTTTTGATGACGCTAACAAGGAATATGTCATTACTTCCCCAAAGACACCGTATCCTTGGATAAACTACCTCGGAACTCAGGAGTTTTTTTCCCTGATCTCCAATACAGCAGGCGGCTATCACTTCTATAAGGATGCAAGACTTAGAAGAATTACTCGTTACCGTTATAACAACGTTCCAGTTGATATGGGCGGTCGTTACTTCTACATAAATGACGGAGGAACCATCTGGTCACCGGGCTGGTCTCCTGTAAAAACAGATCTTGACAGCTATGAATGCCGTCACGGTATGGGCTATACAGTTATCAAGGGCGCTAAGAATGATGTTTCAGCAGAAGTTACATTCTTTGTTCCTCAGGATTACAACGGCGAAATTCAGAAAATGGTACTTAAAAACGAAGGCTCTGAAAAGAAAACTATTAAGCTTTTCTCTTTCGTTGAATGGTGCCTCTGGAACGCTCAGGATGACTCTACAAACTTCCAGAGAAACTTCAATACAGGCGAGGTTGAAGTTGAAGGCTCTACTATCTTCCACAAGACAGAATATAAGGAAAGAAGAAATCATTTTGCTTTCTATACAGTAAATTCTGAGATAAACGGATTTGATACAGACAGAGAAAGCTTCCTGGGACTTTACAACGGATTTGAAAATCCTCAGACAGTAGCAGACGGCAAGGCTTCTGATTCAGTAGCGGACGGCTGGTCACCTGTAGCTTCACATTACATGGAGATCACCCTTGAACCGGGCGAAGCTAAGGATCTTATTTTTGTTCTCGGTTATGTTGAAAATCCGGTTGAGGAAAAATTCAACAGCGACGGCTCTATGAATAAGTCAAGAGCTTATGCAATGATTGAAAAGTATAACACAACTGAAAAGGTTGACGCTGCTCTTGCAGAACTCAAGGCAATGTGGGACGCTCTTCTTTCTAAGTATACAGTTGAAACCTGCGATGATAAGATGAACAGAATGGTTAACATCTGGAATCAGTATCAGTGTATGGTTACATTTAATATGTCACGTTCTGCTTCATACTTTGAAAGCGGTATCGGCCGTGGTATGGGCTTCCGTGACTCCAACCAGGATCTGCTCGGCTTCGTTCACCAGATTCCTGAAAGAGCAAGAGAACGTCTTATCGACCTGGCTTCTACTCAGTTTGAGGACGGCGGATGCTATCACCAGTACCAGCCTCTTACAAAGAAGGGCAACGATGAAATCGGCGGCGACTTCTCTGACGATCCGCTGTGGATGATCCTTTCTGTTGCAGCTTATATTAAGGAAACAGGCGACTATGCAATTCTCGATGAAATGGTTCCTTACGATAATGACCCTGCAAAGGCTAAGACAATGATGCATCACCTTAAGCAGTCATTTTATCACGTTGCTGAAAATGTTGGTCCTCATGGACTTCCGCTTGCTATGCGTGCTGACTGGAACGACTGTATCAACCTGAGCTGCTTCTCCTCAGAGCCTGGTGAATCCTTCCAGACATCTACTTCTCCTAAGTACGGCGAGGACAAGTACAGCAAGATTGCTGAATCTGTAATGGTTGCCGCACTGTTTACATATGCTGGTCCTAACTATGTTGATCTTTGCAGACACCTGGGCGATGACGCTGAAGCTGATAAGGCTCAGGCTGAAATCGACAAGATGAAGAGCAATATTATGGAATACGGCTTTGACGGTGAATGGTTCCTCAGAGCATATGACGATTTCGGAAAGAAAATGGGCTCTAAGGAATGCGAAGAAGGCAAGATATTCATTGAACCTCAGGGCTTTGCAGTTATGGGCGGCGTAGGCAAGGAAACAGGCGCTGATCTTAAGGCTCTGGAAAGCATTGACAAGTATCTTAACTCCGAACACGGTCTTGTTCTTAATAATCCTGCATTCACTAAGTATTATATCGAATACGGCGAAATTTCTACTTATCCTGCCGGATATAAGGAAAATGCCGGAATATTCTGCCACAACAATGCATGGATCATATGCGCTGAAGCTTTTGTAGGTCACGGCGATAAGGCATTTGAATACTATTCAAAGATTGCTCCTGCATACCGTGAAGAAAAGTATTCTGATCTTCACAGAACAGAACCTTATGTATACGCTCAGATGATCGCCGGCAAGGACGCTAAGCGTCACGGTGAAGCTAAAAACAGCTGGCTCACTGGTACTGCTGCATGGAATTTTGTTGCTGTTTCACAGTATATCCTTGGTATTATCCCTGACTGGAACGGTCTTAAGGTTGATCCAAGCATTCCATCTGCATGGGACGGCTTCAAGGCAGTAAGACAGTTCAGAGGAGCTTCTTACGCAATTACATTCAAGAATCCTGACCATGTAAGCAAGGGAATCAAGTCTGTAACAGTTGACGGAAATGCTGTTGAAGGCAATGTTCTTCCAGTATTCGGCGACGGCAAGACTCACGAAGTTGAAGTAATTATGGGTTAATCCTTTATATAATAAAACAGCCTGAGAGCAAATTCTCAGGCTGTTTTCATTTTAAAAAACTAAAGTGTGTCATGTTTACTTTTTTGTGCATAAACTGTTAATGGAAAAATAAATAAATACTTAAATGCACATACGGAGTTTAAAGAATGAACAGAACAATGACTCTTGATACACTTGACGAAGGAACTTCAGGACGTGTAGCAGGACTAATGATAAATGGACCTATGCGCCGTCGTCTTCAGGATATAGGTCTGATTGACGGTACAGAGGTCGTATGCTTAAGAAAAAGCCCGTCAGGAGATCCGGTGGCTTATCTTATAAGAGGAGCTGTTATTGCCCTGAGAAGTGAAGATTCGTCAAAGATATTAATTGAAAACAGAGCCGCCGCTTTTTAAAGCGGCGGTTCTGAATTTATAGAATTTTATTTTCTTGACAAGGCTCTTCTTATTGTAGTTTTAATGGCGCTGAAATTTATCAGTGTGACAAAAGCCGTCAAAAGAAACAGTGCGGCAAAATATAAATTAGGCTGTTTTATTGAAATCATGCACATTGCAAAGATTATTATTACGTTGAGAAGAGTTTTTGAATGATTTACTCTAAAATAAATATAACGCCTTGTATCTGCAATTCTGATAATATAGCATACTGCGTAGCTTATAAAGGTTGCTATTACAGCCCCTTGGATTCCGTAAAGCTTGATGAGAGCTATATTAAAGATAAAGTTAAGTGCCGTAGCAATGAAGCTGGTCCAGAAAGAATTTTTAGTATGCTGAGAAGTTGTATAAACACTGCTGAGAAACTGGTTAAGGCACATAAACAAAACGCCCATAATGAGTCCGGGAGTGTAGTTGAAAGCCTGTCTGTATTCCGGATGTACGCTCAGATTCAGCAGAACGGCTGAAATCGGCTGCATAAGAAAAATAAGAAAAGCAGACGCAATAAACATTATTGACTGATAAGCGTCATAAACATTTTCATAAAATTTATTAACTCCCTTTTTTCCGTTTTCCATAATAGCGGACATATTCCACGCCTGGAAAAAAACCGCTGTAACAAGGGATACAAGATTCGGAACCTTTGAAGCGGCGGTATAAATTCCGGCGGCTGTATCGCCTGTGAGACCTTTTGGGCCGTCCATATATTTTACAAAAATTCTGTCGGAAAATCCGGTAATAGTCCACATTATGGTTGTAGGGATAAGAGGAAGGGAAAAGCGAATCATGATGTTCATTATTTCTCTGTCGGCATAACGCAGTCTGAAATAATTTCCAAGACCGCCCACAATCCAAAGCAGTACGCCGGAAATGAAATCAGAAATAATAACGGCAATAAGGAAGCCTTTTATTCCCATTTTAAACCCTGAGATAAAGACCATGTTGAAAACAAAGAATGTAAGGGTTGTGAAGATACCGTCAGCTGCAAAGAGCTTAACGAATCCTCTTGCCCTTACAAAGTTGGAACAGGTCTGCCGGAAAATTGAAGTGCAGGTATAGATTATAAGATAAGGGGTGTAGCCTTTAATAAACGGAATTGCGGAAAGCAAAGGAGAAATCAGCAAAAGCATAAGAACTCCGATAATTTCTATACAGCAGGCGGTTGAAAACACCTTGTGATTGTCATAGTCATTATCGAGTCCGTATCGTATAATAGCGTCAGTAATAGAAAAGGAAAATATCGGTATAAGAAATGTTGCGGTAATTTCTATAAGCTCCTTTGTACCGTACATATCTGCGGGCATATATGTGGTGTAGAGCCTTGTCAGAAACAGCATTAAAATCTTTGAACCGAAGGTGCCGATTGCAAATATTATGGTATTAAAGGCAAGATTTTTGTATTTGTTCATATTTTTACTCCATAATCTGTGAAGATATGTTCTTTTTTATTATATCAGAAAAAAGTTAAAAATGGAATAGTAAATATAAAATAATTTATTTTTCATAAAAAAAGTGTATCCGAAAAGGATACACTTTTACACATATATTATTAATCTGATTTTTGCAAAATTAAAAATTAACCTGCTGCATTAAGCTTCTTAGCAAGCTGAGATTTCTTTCTTGCTGCACAGTTTTTGTGCATAAGACCCTTAGCTGCTGCCTGATCAACCTTCTTGATAGCAACCTTGATTGCTTCTTCCTTGTTTGCTGCATTGTTAGCGCAAGCTGCGTCAGCATTTTTAAGAACAGTTTTAAGATTTGTTTTTCTTGACTTGTTGGCTGCTGCCTTAGTCTTGTTAACCTTAACTCTCTTCATTGCGGATTTGATATTTGGCATATTTTTGCACCTCCCTGAATTTTGTATACCGGATTTATTATCTGCTGGGTTTTAATAATAATCCGACTGAAGCGGCATAAAATAAAAACAACACCGGCTTTAAACGAGCCGTGACACGACCGTTGTTTTTAAAGAACAGATGTAATGATCATCTGTCAGGTGCAGTAATGCACCAACGCTAAGTATCATTTTACCATTTTGGGCTTTAAAATGCAATAGGCAAATTAAAAATAATATTAGAAAAATTTGCGTTGATTTAAAGCATAATGCACAAGTTTTAACAATATTAAGGAAGGATGTTGAAAAAATGAATATCAGAACTGACCTTGCAGTGGAGAGTGTAGACGCTTCAATGCTCAGTGAGGGGATCACAAGAGTGCGCCGTGGAAAAGCATTTGAAATAACTGAAATTGTTATAGACAGCGACGAGCACGGCAAACCGGTAGGAAAGAAAAAAGGCAGATATATAACCCTGGAGGGCGCTTCATTCGGCAGATTCAGTGAAAATTTCAAAGAAATGGCAGAAGAATTTGCCGCAGAGCTGTCGCCGATGATTCCGGAAGGACATATTCTTGTGACAGGAATCGGGAATAACGATATAACTCCCGACGCTCTCGGACCGAGAACCGTATCAAAGGTTCTGGCAACACGGCACCTGCGTGAAGAACTGGGGGAAGAAGACGAGTTTCTGTCGGGACTTCGTCCGGTAAGCGTTACCGCAAGCGGCGTACTGGGACAAACGGGAATCGAAACAGCGGAAATAGTTGGCGGACTGCTGGAGAAAACCAAGCCCTCTGCTGTAATTGCCATTGACGCTCTTGCTTGTTCGGGGATAAGCCGTCTTGGAACTACTGTACAGCTTTCTGATTCGGGAATTTCTCCCGGAAGCGGCGTTCAGAACAAAAGACGTGAGCTTTCGGAAACTACTCTGGGCATTCCGGTAATAGCAGTGGGTGTGCCTACCGTTGTAGATATGCATACTATTGTTAAAGAAATTACGGGCAGGCGTATCGCTAAGGACGTTCCGAATATGATGGTTACTCCCCGTGATGTGGACAGGCTTATTGAACGCTCGTCAGCATTTATCGCCATGGGCATAAATCTTGCCCTTCAGCCGGGAATGAAATTTGAAGATGTGGAATCTGTTATGTTTTAAAAAATAAAAAAAGTCTCCTGTAATAAAAAAAATTACAGGAGATAAAACAAAGAGAGTGACATAATTTAGAGGAGATGAAATCTAAAAAACAATTGCTATTGTTTTTTATTTGTCAGTATTTCTGCTGACAATAGTATTATGGCTTTTTTATGTGACAATTGTATGATATTCAGGTGAATATATCTTTAAAACTGAAATTTCGGCAATATTTTTCAATAAATTCCCTTTTTATACAAGAATAAAAAGCATTAACACCGGGAATAACACTATCATGAACATTAAAAATGATGTTCAGCAGAAATGAGGTGTAAAGAATGTGGGATAAGATTGCACTTACTCTTCTTATAATAGGCGGTATCAACTGGGGTCTTGTAGGAATTTTCAATTTTGACCTTGTTGCATGGCTCTTCGGAGGTACTGACAGTATTATCAGCAGAGCAATTTATATAATTGTTGCAATTTCTGCAATATGGTGTATTTCACTGCTTTTCAGAAGCGATCAAAGGCTGATAGAAGCAGCGGACTCATAAACTTTGGAAAATACAGTACGAAAATGCCGCGGTGCTGTATAAATTCCTTTATATAGTGCCGTTCCGGATGGAGCGGCATTATTTTTTTGCGTATTAACTGTTTTTTTATCCCTTATTCCATAATAAAGATTAATTCGATATATTGCAATGAAATAATTGACAACCATGTTTTTTTCGTGATATAATAAAGTGTTAATAATTGAAAGTAAGGAGTAAAAACTCTTATGAACAACACAAAAAGTTACGAAAGTCCTTTCTGTACAAGATATGCCAGTGAGGAAATGCAGTATATTTTTTCCGCTGACAAGAAGTTCAGAACATGGAGACGCCTGTGGGTCGCTCTTGCAAGAGCAGAAATGAAGCTGGGACTTCCTGTTACAGAAGAACAGGTTAAACAGCTTGAAGCTAATATTGATAATATTGACTATGAAACTGCTGCTGCAAGAGAAAAGGAAGTCCGTCACGACGTTATGGCTCATGTCTATACATACGGTAAGGCTTGTCCTGACGCTAAGGGAATTATCCATTTGGGAGCAACCTCATGCTATGTAGGGGATAATACCGACGTTATAATTATGCGTGACGCTCTTAAGGTCATCAGAAGAAAGCTTATAAATGTTATTGCTCAGCTTTCTGATTTTGCAGTTAAGTATAAGGATATGCCTGCACTTGCTTATACTCATCTTCAGCCGGCACAGCTTACAACAGTGGGCAAGAGAGCTACCCTATGGACAAATGAACTGCTTTATGACCTGACTGAAATTGAAAGAAGAATCTCCGACATGAAGCTTCTCGGTTCTAAGGGAACTACCGGTACTCAGGCATCATTCATGGAGCTTTTTGAGGGTGATACCGATAAAATTAAGGAACTGGAAAAAATGATATCCGAAGAAATGGGCTTTGACGGCGTTGTTCCTGTTTCCGGACAGACCTATTCAAGAAAAATTGACAGCTTTGTTGTTAATTCTCTTGCGGGAATTGCACAGTCATGCAGTAAATTCTCCAACGATATGAGAATCCTCCAGTCATTCAAGGAAATGGAAGAGCCTTTTGAAAAGAGCCAGATCGGTTCATCTGCAATGGCTTATAAGAGAAATCCTATGAGAAGCGAAAGAATCACTTCAATTGCAAGATACCTTATGGTTGACAGCCTTAATCCGGCGTTTACAGCAGGTACACAGTGGTTTGAAAGAACTCTTGACGATTCTGCAAACAAGAGAATTTCTGTTGCTGAAGCTTTCCTTGCAGCAGACGCTATTCTGAATATCATGATAAACGTAACAAGCGGTATGGTGGTTTATCCTAAGATAGTCCGCAAGAGAGTAATGGCTGAGCTTCCTTTTATGGCTACTGAAAACATTATGATGGACGCTGTTAAAAAGGGCGGTGACCGTCAGGCGCTTCATGAAAAAATCAGACAGTATTCCATGGAAGCAGGCAAAAAGGTTAAGGAAGAAGGTCTTGAGAACGATCTTTGCGAAAGAATCCTTGCCGACCCTATGTTCATGATTACAAAAGAAGAAATGGAAAATATCATGAAGCCTGAAAATTTCACCGGAAGAAGCTCGCAGCAGGTTGAAGAATTTGTAAATGAATTTGTTAAACCGATCCTTGACGCTAACAGTGATATTCTCAATGAAACATTTGAAATGAAAAATTAAAAAATATGTCTAAATTGCAGGTTTTATTGTGACTGATAAATGATTTGGAACATAAATTTTGTGAAAAAATAATGAAAAACAAATTGTGGAAGCAAAATATCTTGACATTATAATTAATTGATAATATAATTATATGTAATTAACGCCGGATAAAAAACGGCGCTGTTAAAAAATATGATTAGGAGGTCTGATTGTGAAACGTGCAAAGAAAATTACGTTTTTCATAGTCTTTGCGTTAATTGCTGCATTTGCTGCTTCAGTAGTATTCGGTTTTACTTCCCAGTACGGCGATATAGAATCAGTTTACATAAAGGGCGTAAATGATATTCGTCTTGGAATTGACATTCAGGGCGGTGTTGACGTTACTTTTGAACCGGCAGACGGTGTTGACGCTACTGATGAGCAGCTTGATGCGGCTCTTGAAGTTGTTAAGCTAAGACTCGCTTCACTTAATATTAACGACAGTGAAGTTTACTGCGACGATCAGAATGACAGAATTATTGTCAGATTCCCGTGGCAGGCAGGAGAAGAAAATTTTGATCCTGAGGCGGCAGTAAAGGAACTGGGTGAAACTGCGGTCCTCACCTTCCGTGCAGGAAGCGAAAAAAATGAAGACGGTACTCCCTCAGGAGATATTGTACTTCAGGGCAACGATGTTAAAAAGGCTGAGCCTTTAAGACAGCCTAACGACGACGGTACATTCAGCTATGTTGTTTCACTTGAACTTTCTGATTCCGGCGCTGAGTATTTTTCTCAGATAACTTCAGCAATGGCAGGAACAGGAGAAGCCATTTCTATTTGGATGGACAATAATATGATCTCAGCTCCGACTGTAAACGAAGCTATTACAGACGGTAAAGCTGTTATTACAGGCAGCTTTGACGCCGAAAGCGCAAAAAGCTTGGCGGACAAGATTAATTCAGGCGCTTTGCCTTTTAAGCTTGAAACCTCAAGCTTTAAGACAATATCCCCAACTCTGGGTTCAGGCGCTCTTAAGGCAATGCTTATAAGCGCTCTTATCGCCTTTGCGTTTATTGCCGTATACATGACAGTACTTTACAGACTGCCAGGATTTATCTCGGTAATCACCATTATCGGCCAGATCGCAGCTACTCTTGCGGCAGTATCAGGCTGGTTCGGATTCATGGCAAGCTCAACCCTTACTATTCCCGGTATTGCAGGTATTATCCTTACTGTAGGTATGGGCGTTGACGCTAATATTATTACCGGCGAGCGTATCAAGGAAGAAATCAGATCAGGAAAGAGCCTTGATTCAGCACTTAGATCAGGCTATAAGAGAGCGTTCTCTTCAATCCTTGACGGAAATGTTACAAGTATTATAGTGGCAATTATACTTATGGCTGCTTTTGGTACTCCAGACAGCTTCTTTGCAAAGATACTAAACGGTCTGTTCAGTCTGTTCGGAATCGGCGCTACAACTGAGGGCGTAATCTACTCATTCGGCTTTACTCTCCTTGTAGGTTCTCTCATGAACTTTGTAATGGGCGTGTTCGCCGCAAGACTTATGGTTACTTCCCTTTCAAGATTCAAAGCCTTTAAAAACAGGAAGCTTTACGGAGGTGGAAGTAATGAATAAAAAGATTTATGATTTTTCAGGAAAAAAGAAAATCTGGTTCGGACTTTCACTTGCTCTTATTGCTCTGATAATAGCGTTTTCTGTTATCAGAGGAGTTGAAATCGCTATCGAATTTAAGGGCGGTACTATTATCACATATTCCTATGAGGGCGATGTAAAAAGCAGTGACGTTCAGAGCGATATAGAAACTCTCCTTGAAACACCTGTTACTATACAGCAGGGTGAGAATCTTTCCGGAGATTCAAAAACTTTCTCGATTTCCTTCAGCTATGACCAGGGACTTAGCTCCGAAAAGCAAAATTCCCTTACTTCGCTTATGCAGGAAAAATATCCTGACAGCAACTTTGAAGTACTGGATTCAAATGATGTAAACCCTACTTCAGGACGTGAGTTTTTCCTGAAATGCGTAGTAGCGGCTATTCTTGCTGCGGTACTTATCATTCTCTATATTGCGTGGAGATTTAAGAAAATCAGCGGCTGGTCTGCCGGCGTATGCGCAGTTATTGCACTTATCCATAACCTTGTGTTTGTATTCGGTACATTTGCTGTAATCGGTTTTGAAATTAACTCAAACTTCATTGCAGTTATACTGACAATTCTTGGCTATTCTGTAAACGATACAATTGTAGTTTATGACAGAATCAGAGAAAACAAGAAGATTATGCCTAAGGCTTCATTTACAGAACTTGTAAATGTCAGCACATCTCAATCCCTTACACGTTCCATCAGAACTTCTATAACTACTGTTTCTACAATGATTATTGTCAGCGTTGTGGCTTATATTTACGGCGTAGAATCAATTCTGAGCTTCTCTGTACCAATGATCGTCGGTATGATCGCAGGTACTTATGCAAGCCTTTGCATTGCATCACCTCTTTGGGTATGGTGGAATGAAAGAAAAAATGCAAAAACTGTAAAATCTAAAAAATAATAATTAAAAGCGCCTTGTAAAAAGGGCGCTTTTTTGGTATAATAAGTCTATAAATTTTTAGGAAGGGAGTTGCTGATATGCGTGCAGGAGTGTCAACAGCTTGTCTGTATCCTAAGCTGCTTGAGGAATCATTATATGATTTGGCGCTTAATGGAATAGGGCATACTGAAATATTTGTCAATACCGACAGCGAGCTTAATAAATCTTATGTGGGCGGACTTCGGGAAACAATGCGGCATTTTGAAGTTAGCTGCCGTTCGGTGCATCCGTATACCTGCGCTATGGAGCCGATGATGTTCTTTTCCGGCTACAGCCGCAGAATCGGCGACGCTCTGGAATATTATAAAAGATATTTTGAGGCAATGAATATACTTGAGGCGGAAATATTTATCTTTCACGGCAATAAAAGCATTATGAACACTCCAAACGAGCTTTACTTTGAAAGCTTTTACCGTCTTGTAAGGACTGCCGCGGAATTTGGGATTATTGTGGCTCAGGAGAATGTTTCACGCTGTTCAAGCGGTTCACTTTCCTTTATGAAAGAAATGGCAAAAAGCCTTAAGGACGACGCAAAATTCGTTCTTGATATAAAACAGGCTGTCAGGGCAGGCGAAAGCAGTTTTGAGATTCTTAAAACTTTAAAGGATCATATTGTTCATGTTCATATAAGCGACCACGGCGAGATGGGAGACTGCCTGAGAATCGGCAGGGGTCGATTTAATGTTAAAGGTTTTCTTTCACTGCTGAATGAATACAGTCCTGATTGTTCAGTCATGCTTGAACTTTACAGAAGCAATTTTGATGGAATATCTGACCTTGTAGGCAATTATAATATACTCAGGAAAATGATTAGCAATGCAGAAAAGAAAAATTGACGTATGGAGGCTGAATAATGAAATGCCCGTTTTGCGGATTTGAAGAAACTAAAGTTATAGATTCACGTTCGGTAGAAAGAAAAAAACGCCGCAGAAGAGTATGTATAAACTGCGGCAACAGATTCAATACCTATGAGATTGTAGAAAGACCGCTTCTTATGGTTGCAAAAAAAGACGGTACTTTTGAACCCTTTGACAGAGAAAAGCTTATAAGAGGAATTTTCAACGCCATAAAAAAGCGTCCTGTAAATGCAGAGCAGGTAAATATGATTGTCGACGACATTGAAAGCACCTGTTCTGGTTCCTCTCTCTGCCAGATTTCTTCTGACGAAATAGGAAACCTGATTCTTGAACATCTGAGAAAAATTGATCCGGTTGCGTATATCCGCTTTGCTTCCGTCTATAAGGATTTCGCTGATGTGGAAAGCTTTATAAGCGCTATCAGTGAACTTGATAACTGCAATAAGGAAAAATGCACAAATCAAGCAGAAAAGTAAATCTCTAATTATGCAAAAAGCAGAAAATTTTAATAGCTATGGAAAAAAAATCTTAACTGTGCTATTATAAATTTATATTTTTGAAAGAAGGTTATTAAATGGATATGAATTCTTATTCAGAAGATCTGACCGGAAACTTTGACACCAATGATATCAATCAGAACAAGGGTGTTTCTATCGTTGCATACATACCGATTTTGTTTCTGATTCCGCTTTTTGGTGCAACAGGTTCTCCTTTTGCTAAGTTCCATTCAAATCAGGGAATAATACTTACTATTTTTGCAGTAGCAGTAGGCGTATCAGAATTTATCGTTAACCTGATTCTGGGCTGGATTCCGATTATTGGTACTCTTATCAATGTTCTGCTTGGTCTTGTACTGGGAATTTCACTTCTTGGATTCATGATCTACGGAATGCTTTCCGCTGCTCAGGGAAATGCTAAAAAACTCCCGATTATAGGAAATCTGATCGATATAGTTAAATAAAGTCAGTGACAGGGTACGTAAAAGTGCCCTGTTTTTATTCCGCCGGTTTTATAAAGCCGTCCGGCTTGTTTTCAATGAGAGCCGAGCCTATCAGCTTGCCTTCGTCAAGGAGAAGCTCTGCGTGAACCTCGCTGTCACCGCCGTAATTATTTACAAGAAAAAGGACTCTTCTTACTTCCTTGCCCTTGTATTTTTCAATATCAAAGCCGTTCTCTTTCAGCGCTTGGGCATATCTTTGGTATGTTTCATTGAATTTTTCCGGAATCCTTACAGTTTCATCGGAGAGCTTTTCAACATCCCAGCCCCTGATGTTGAGATACGGCTCAAGCTGACTGTCGCTGAGAACAACTGATTCCTCCGGCGCGGTCTTTTTCCCTGACGCAGTACGGCATAACAAAACGATTGAAGCAGCCGAAACGGCAATAAGCATAAGAATAAGAAATTTTTTTAACATAAATAAACACTCCCGGGTAGTATTCCGCATAAAACAGGCGGTTATTAAATTCTATGCCTGTCTTTGGCAGTCAATGTCCGGACAATAAAAAAAGGAGCGGCTTTATAGTGGAAAGACTTGATAAATTTATATCTTCAATGACGGAATATACAAGATCACAAATAAAAAAACTTGCCCTTGACGGCAAGATTCAGGTTAACAGTGAAATTGTGAAAGACTGTTCCCTGAAGATTAATCCCGAAACAGACAGAATATATGTCTGTAAAAGGGAAATAACTTTTAAAGAAAAAGTATATATCCTTATGAACAAACCTGACGGTGTTGTGTGCGCAACTGCGGACCGCCGGGACAAAACTGTTCTTGATCTTCTTTCAGACGATGTGAAAAGAAAGGACCTCTTTCCGGCAGGCAGGCTGGACAAGGATACACGGGGAATGGTCCTTATTACAAACGACGGCGAACTCAGTCATCGGATACTTTCCCCGAAAAAACATATACCAAAATATTATCTTGTAAGGCTAAAGGAAAATTTTTGTGAAAAATATGCAAAGGAATTTGAACAGGGTATTATCATAGACGGCGGAGAAAAATGTCTTCCGGCTAAAGTAAGAGGGCTTGAAAACTGCCCTGATGCTGCGTTTCTTGAACTTTTTGAGGGTAAATTTCATCAGGTTAAGCGAATGTTTGCTGCTGTGGAAAATCATGTTGAAAGTTTGGTGAGAATTAGGATGGGAAATCTGTCAATGCCCGAAAATTTGGAGTCCGGCAGCTATGTAGAACTTTTGCACAAAGATGTTGAAAAACTGTTAAAAACTCAATCCTTTGAAGAGGTCTATAATGAGTTTGACAGCATTTTTTCGTCATATTGGATAAACAAGTTATAATAAGTTTGGGTAATTAGTGACTTGAAAAAACAAATAAAATTTGTTATTATATTAACATGGTTAATCTAAAAGATAGAGGTTAGCAAAAATATTAGAAGTGGGAGGACTGATAACATGGCAGGTTTATCATTGCGCGGTATTTACAAAAAATATCCCGGTGGCTTTGTCGCTGTTACAGATGTTAATTTAGAAATCGAAGATAAGGAATTTATCATATTGGTAGGACCTTCCGGATGCGGAAAGTCAACTACACTCCGTATGATCGCTGGTCTTGAGGAAATTTCCGAGGGCGAGCTTTATATCGGTGACCGTCTGGTAAATGATATTGCTCCTAAGGATAGAGATATCGCAATGGTTTTCCAGAACTATGCTCTGTATCCTCATATGACTGTTTATGATAATATGGCGTTTGGTCTTAAGCTCAGAAAAGTTCCTAAGGACGAAATCGACCGTAAGGTTAAGGAAGCTGCAAAGATTCTTGACCTTGAAAAGCTTCTTGACAGAAAGCCTAAGGCTATGTCAGGCGGTCAGCGTCAGCGTGTTGCGCTCGGCCGTGCTATCGTTCGTTCACCTCAGGTATTCCTTCTCGACGAGCCGCTGTCAAACCTTGACGCTAAGCTCCGTGCTCAGATGAGAACAGAAATCGCTAAGCTTCACCAGAAGCTGGGTACAACATTTATCTACGTAACTCATGACCAGACAGAAGCTATGACAATGGGCGACAGAATCGTTGTTATGAAGGACGGATTCATTCAGCAGGTTGATACACCTCAGCATCTTTATGAGAGCCCATGCAACAAGTTCGTTGCAGGATTCCTCGGTTCACCTCAGATGAACTTTATCGACGCTGTTCTTCTTAAGCAGGGTTCTAAGTATGTTGTTGAATTTGGTTCAAGCGACTCAAGATCTTCAAGAGGCGTTAAGTATACTGTTGAAGTTCCTGAATCAAAGGTTGTTCCTGAGCTCGCTAACTACGTTGACAAGGAAGTTATTATGGGTATCCGTCCTGAAAGCGTTCATGATGAAGAAATGTACCTTTCTAACGCTTCAACAGGCGTTATCGAATGTGACGTTGACATCACTGAAATGATGGGCGCTGAAACATATCTTTACCTTACTTGCGAGGGTATTCCGCTTACTGCAAGAGTTTCACCTCGTTCAACTGCTAAGGCTCATGACAGAATCAAGGTTGCTATCGATCCTAATAAGATTCATCTCTTTGATAAGGATACAGAAAAGACAATCATTAACTAATTAAAACTATTTAAATTGTACTCATACAGCCAACCCGTCCGGACAAATTTCCGGATGGGTTGGTTTTACTGTTTTTATAGGTAAAATTAAATTATTTCATACTATTTAATACACTCTGTTTAGCTTTTTGTATTGCTTTACTTCAAAATTTTGTTAAACCACTTCCATTTTATATTAAAAAGTAGTATAATAAAAAAGATTGAAATAGAACAAAAGGAGGAAAGGTTTATGAAACCTTATCTCAAAAGAGCGTGGGCAGAAATAAGTCTGGGTGCCCTTGAAAGCAATATAAGGAATATTTCAGGACTTCTGTCAGATAATACTGAACTGATGGCTGTTATTAAAGCAGACGCTTATGGACACGGTGAGGACGATATTCTGAAAAAGCTAAGACAATGCGGAGTTAAATATTTTGCAGTGTCCAATCTCGATGAAGCAATAAGCGTCAGAAAACATTGTCCGGACGGAGAAATACTGATTCTCGGCTATACTCCACCAGAGTATGCCCATGAGCTTGAGGAACATAATATAATTCAGGGCGTTCTGTCCTATGACTATGCCTTAGAACTTAATGAGCAAGCGCTCAGAAAAGTCAGATGTCATATAAAAATAGATACGGGAATGGGAAGAATCGGTTTAAAGTTTAATTCTCCCTGCGAATGTGCTGATGAAGCCGAAAAAATAACCGCCCTTGAAAAGCTTGAAGCTGAAGGACTGTATACCCATTATGCAGTAGCTGATACGCCTGATGAGGATTGTAACAGCTATACCGAAAAGCAGACCGATTTTATCATAAAAACCTATGATGAGCTAAAATCAAGAGGCATTAGTTTAAAACATCTTCATTTCCTGAACAGTGCGGCTCTGTGCCATCATAATAATTCAAGAAGTACCTTGGCAAGGGCAGGTATTATTATGTATGGACTTTATCCGAATTATCCTGTGCCTCTTCCTATTGAATTAAAGCCAGTAATGTCCCTGAAGGCTGTTGTATCTCAGGTCAAGGAAATACATAAGGGAGATTCCTTAAGCTACGGCAGAACATATTGTGCTCCATGTGACGGAATAAAAGCTGCAACGGTTACTGTAGGCTATGCTGACGGATATTCAAGGCTTCTTTCCGGAAAGGCTCAGGTTATAGTGAGAGGCAAGCGGTGTCCCGTAATCGGAAGAATCTGCATGGATCAGCTTATGCTTGATGTGACAGGTGCAGACGGAGTTCAGGAAGGGGACATAGTTACCCTTATAGGACGTGACGGAGACGAAGAAATAACTGCTGACGAGCTGGCTTCCCTTTATGGTACAATAGGATATGAAATAGTATGCGGAATATCAAAGCGTGTTCCGAGAATTTATGTGGACTGATTTAGGAGGAAATATGACTGATTTTCAGAAGGAAATAAATAAAAGACGTACCTTTGCGATTATTTCGCATCCGGATGCCGGAAAAACAACGCTTACAGAAAAGCTGCTTCTCTACGGGGGCGCAATAAATCAGGCAGGCGCAGTAAAAGGGAAAAAGTCTGATCGTCACGCCGTTTCAGACTGGATGGAAATTGAAAAACAAAGAGGAATTTCAGTTACATCTTCTGTTCTTCAGTTTAAATATAACGGTTACTGCATAAACATACTGGATACTCCGGGACATCAGGACTTTTCAGAGGATACTTACAGAACACTTATGGCAGCCGATTCAGCAGTTATGGTTATTGACGCTTCAAAGGGCGTTGAAAATCAAACAAGAAAGCTTTTCAAGGTATGCGTAATGCGTAATATACCGATTTTCACCTTTATAAACAAAATGGACCGTGAGTCAAGAAATCCATTTGACCTTCTTGAGCAAATTGAAGAGGAACTTGGAATCAAAACTTATCCTGTAAACTGGCCTATCGGTTCAGGCAAGGAATTTAAAGGTGTATACGACCGTGAGAGCAGCCGTATTATAAGCTTTTCCGCTAACGGAAACAGCCGTCAGGCAGATTCTACTGCGGTTGACCTTAATGACGCTTCTCTTGACAGCCTTATCGGTACGGAGCATAGAGAAACGCTTCTTGAGGATATAGAGCTTCTTGACGGCGCAAGCGAAGAATTTGATATGGAGCTTGTAAGAAACGGAAAACTTTCACCTGTTTTCTTTGGTTCTGCTTTGACTAATTTCGGTGTTGAACCGTTTCTTGAAAGCTTTCTCAGCATGACAACTTCTCCTCTGCCAAGGCAGTGCGTTGAAGGAAAGGCTGATCCCTTTGACGAGGATTTTTCTGCTTTTGTTTTTAAGATTCAGGCTAACATGAATAAAGCTCACAGAGACAGAGTAACATTCATGAGAATCTGTTCAGGTAAGTTTGAAAGAGATATGGAAGTTTATCACGTTCAGGGAGATAAGAAAATGCGTCTTTCCCAGCCTCAGCAGATGATGGCTCAGGAACGTGAAATAATCGACTGCGCTTATGCCGGAGATATTATCGGTGTATTCGATCCGGGAATCTTTTCAATCGGGGACACCGTCTGCGCTCCTGGGAAAAAGGTTACCTTTGAGGGTATTCCAACATTTGCTCCGGAACACTTTGCAAGAGTAAGACAAAAGGATACCTTAAAAAGAAAGCAGTTTGTCAAGGGTACGGAACAGATTGCTCAGGAGGGTGCTATACAGATTTTCAAGGAGCCTTTTACCGGTATGGAAGAGGTGATTTTGGGGGTTGTAGGCGTACTACAGTTTGAAGTTTTCGAATACAGAATGAAAAATGAATACAATGTAGAAATTATTCGTGAACCGCTTCCTTATTCATATATTCGCTGGATAGATAAGAGTCCTGTTGAGCCTAAGGACCTTGTTATCAGTTCTGATACTAAGCTTGTGCAGGATTTTAAGGATAATTTTCTGCTGCTCTTCTCAAGCGAATGGAATATTAACTGGGCTTTTGACAAGAATGAGGGACTTGAGCTTTCAGATTTCAGCCGGTAATATGAATAAACATAATGGTAAAGCCACTGCTACATTTTATTTGAATACATTCCAATATTCTAAATTTAAAGGATATGTCTGAATACAGGCATATCCTTTTTTATGTATAATTGAGAATGCGTGCATAAAAGCGTCAGCAGGCAGATAATATTAATGTATGCATTATTAAAAACGGCAAAAAAAATCGCCCGGGCGTCGAACCCGAGCATAAAAGAAATAAAATGATAGAAAATAAATATGTGTAGAACAAAAGAAAGGAGACAACAAAACGAGTGTAAATAATCAATAATTATTTAACACTATAAATATTATACACTAAAAACACCTAATCGTCAACAAAAAATTCGAAAATTTTATGTTTTACAGTTCTTTTTTGGATAATTAACCAATTATTTACCTTATAGATTATACAATTTTAATCAGATAAATGCCGATATTGTAGAAAAATGTCGTATTATAAATGAAGAAAAATGATTTATTTTTATTTTTTAACACAAAATAAATAAAAACAGTCTGCATTAATAAAATGCGGCGGAATGGAGAGTTATTATGATAAGAAAAACTATGACCATGGACGGTAACAGCGCCGCCGCTTGGGTATCATACTTTTTTACGGATACAGCTGCGGTTTATCCGATAACGCCCTCGACTCCTATGGCGGAAAGCGTTGACTATATGTCGGATTCAGGCAGAAGGAATCTATTTGGTTTTCCGGTTAGCCTGGTTGAAATGCAATCCGAGGCAGGCGCAGCCGGAGCAGTACACGGAGCGCTTGCAGCAGGCGCACTGGCGTCAACATATACGGCTTCTCAGGGACTGCTGCTTATGATACCAGATATTTACAAAATGGCCGGAGAATTGCTTCCAGGCGTTATTCACACTGCTGCAAGATGTGTTTCTTCCCATGCTCTGAGTATTTTCGGCGATCACTCTGACGTTTATGCCTGCCGTCAGACGGGGGCGGCTATGCTCTGTTCCTCCAATCCTCAAGAGGTAATGGATCTGGGAGCAGTTGCTCATCTTTCAGCTATAAGCGGCAGAATACCGTTTATACATTTTTTTGACGGCTTCCGCACCTCCCACGAAATAAGAAAGGTAGAGGCATGGGGTGAAGAGGAACTTTATGAACTTTTGGATCATGAAGCATTAAAGAATTTCCGTGACAGAGCACTTAATCCTGCAAATCCATATATGAGGGGTACTGCGCAAAATCCTGATATTTTCTTCCAGAACAGGGAAGCGTGTAATATTTATTATGACAGACTCCCTGAAATAGCAGAAAACTATATGAAAAAAATAAATGAACTTCTTGGCACTGATTACAGGCTGTTCAATTACAGCGGTGCGCCCGATGCGGAACACATAATAGTGGCGATGGGCTCGGTTACAGATACAATAGATGAAACAGTTGAGTATCTTAACAAAAAAGGCGGAAAATACGGACTTATACGTGTAAGGCTTTACAGACCTTTTTCAACTGAACGCTTTATAAGGGAAATTCCCGAAACTGTCAAGCGCATTACTGTTCTTGACAGAACAAAAGAGCCGGGTTCTGTAGGTGAACCGCTGTTTCTGGACGTCTGTGCGGCTCTCAGAGGCTCAGCATTCTGTAATATACCAGTTTATTCAGGAAGATACGGTTTGGCTTCTAAGGATACCACTCCGGGACAGATCGCAGCAGTTTTCAGAAATATCCAGAAGCCTGTATTCACAATTGGAATAACCGATGACGTTACTCATCTTTCCCTTGAAACGGAGGAAGAACCTGACACAGTACCGGAAGATACCATGTCATGCAAGGTGTGGGGACTCGGCTCGGACGGAACAGTGGGCGCTAACAAGAATACAATAAAAATTATCGGAGATAATACTGATCTTCATGTTCAGGGTTATTTTTCATACGATTCTAAAAAATCAGGCGGTCTTACCATATCTCATCTGCGTATAGGCGCAGAACCGATAAAATCGTCCTATCTTATCAGCAAGGCGGATTTTGCAGCTTGTCATAATCAAAGTTATATTAATAAATATGACATAGTAAGCGACTTGAAAAACGGGGGAACATTTCTTCTCAATACCTCATGGAAAGAAGAGGAACTTGATGAAAAGCTGCCGGCAGAAGTAAAAAGATATATCGCTGCAAATAATATTGACTTTTATATAATAGATGGATTTAAAATAGCCGCTGAAGCCGGAACAGGCCATAGAATTAATACTGTATTGCAGTCTGCGTTTTTCAGTCTTACAAATATAATTCCTATGGATAAGGCTGTTGAATATATGATTAATGCCGTTAAGAAAACTTACGGCAAAAAGGGTAAAAATATTGTTGAAAGCAATATCAAAGCTATTGAGATGGGTCATAAGAGTATCGTTAAAGTGAAAATACCGTCTGATTGGGTTAATGCTCAAGAGAAACAGGATAATAGTTGTCAGGCGGATAATGACTTCATAAAAAATATACAGATTCCATGCAATCAGCAGAAAGGCGACGATATTCCCGTTTCAGCCCTTGTTGATTATGCAGATGGTGTATTTCCTCTTGGAACAGCTGCATACGAAAAGAGGGGAATTGCTCCTCGTGTTCCCGTATGGATTCCGGAAAACTGCATACAGTGCAATTTCTGTTCCTATGTTTGTCCTCATGCGGTTATAAGACCCTTCGTACTGACAGAACAGGAAGCTGAAAATGTAAAAACAGTTTTACTGAAGCCTATACTAAATAAAATGAGATTCCTTGTTGCACCGTCTGTCATGGACTGCACCGGATGCGGATTATGCGCCGGAATCTGTCCTGCTGATCCTAAGGCTCTTGAAATGAAGCCCTTTGAAGAACAGAAAGAAAAACAAAAGGTTTTTGATTATGCAAAATCCCTCGAACCTAAGAAAGAAGTAATGGAAAAATTTAAAGCCGGTACTATTAAAGGCTCCCAATTCAGAAAGCCTCTGCTTGAATTTTCCGGAGCTTGTGCAGGCTGCGGCGAAACTCCGTATGCAAGGCTTATAACTCAGCTTTTCGGAGAAAAAATGTTTATTGCAAATGCGACAGGCTGTTCTTCAATTTGGGGAGGAAGTATTCCGTCGATTCCTTATACCTGCGGACGAAGCGGCAGGGGACCGGCGTGGGCTAATTCGCTCTTTGAAGATAACGCTGAGTTTGGTTACGGCATTATGCTTGCGCATAATACGCTTCATGAAAGGGCGGTAAATGCAGTTAAGGAACTTGCTGAAAAGACAATCAACGATAATTTTAAAACCGCAGCAGAAAATTTTATTGAAAATCAAAATGATGAAAATGCGGATATAATTATTAATACTTTAGAAAAGGAATTTAATGAAGAAGCAGAGAAGATCAAAAAATATAAAAAATATCTTTCAAAGAAATCACACTGGATTTTCGGCGGAGACGGCTGGGCATATGACATTGGATTCGGTGGTTTGGATCATGTTATAGCTTCCGGTGCAAATATTAACATTTTTGTTTTTGATACTGAAATATATTCTAATACAGGAGGGCAGACCTCAAAAGCTACTCCGGCAGGTGCGGCGGCACAATTTTCTCCGTCAGGCAAGGAGTCATCTAAAAAGGACCTTGCCGCTATGGCGATGAGCTACGGAAACGTGTATACAGCACAAATTGCAATGGGTGCAGACTTGAATCAGTGCATTAAGACCATTATTGAGGCTGAGGCTTACAACGGTCCGTCACTTATTATCGGATACGCTCCATGTATAAGCCACGGAATAAAGGGCGGTATGAGTTCATGCATGGCGGAGCAGAAAAGAGCAGTTGAAGCAGGTTATTGGCACCTTTTTAGGTTTAATCCGGATTTGAGAAAACAGCAGAAAAACCCTCTTATAATTGATTCAAAGAAGCCTGAACCTGAAAAATACCGTGAATTTTTATCCGGTGAAACAAGATTTAGCATTACTTCTCTGAAAGACCCGGAAAATGCGGAAAAGCTTTTTGAAAAAGCTGAAAAAACTGCAATGCAAAAATATGAGCTTTTGCAAAAAATATCAGAACTCTAAATAAAAAAATAGCTTACAGGATAAACCTGTAAGCTATTTTTAATATATTAAAAATGATTAAATCAGGGGCTAATTATTTAATTACATCTGCCCAATCATCTGCTGTTGTGTAACGAGCGATTGTGATTGCGTCGAATATATCGAAGTTATCGTCTTCGTTTACGTTGCCGAAATACTTTGCTGCGTCTGATTTAATATTTGTTTTTCCAACTGTTGTCTGAGCTACTGCGATTGCGTCGAAAATATCAACCTTACCGTCGTTGTTTACGTCGCCGCGCATGCCCATCTCAATATTGATTTCCT
>Ga0209064_1001269_pt1 | contig 42003 bp, 38 predicted proteins | sample Inofromicrocosms_FD_187498 | JGI IMG/M metagenome (GOLD analysis project Ga0209064, IMG submission 187498) | Mouse cecum microbial communities from Vienna, Austria - Inoculum for glucosamine and mucus D2O microcosms (SPAdes) (version 2) | ecosystem: Host-associated > Mammals > Digestive system >... | reverse complement strand
GGAAGGAGAGCCCTCAAAGTAAGTACAACAGAGCCGCTTTTAAGCGGCCACCAGTAACATAATGAACAGGGTTTGTCAGACCGCCTTTAGGCGGAAACACAACAGGCCCCGGAGGGGCTTATCCAGGCCACCAGCAGAGCTGGTGGTTGAGCCGATGGCCGTGATTGGAGGATTTTCACATGAAAGCAACAGGAATCGTACGTAGAATAGACTAATGCGTTATAATAGGACAAGGTTAAGGAAGCCGCATAAATGCAGGGGTTTCGCTGATTTTGTCCAATCTAAAACACAGGGAATCCGGCGGCAGATTGACCAAATACATAGGAAAGAAAGGTTTGCTATAAGGATTCAGAAAGACTCTGTAAGTGAAAATTGCCACAGGGAGCCAGGCCATAGTGATTATCGGCCTGGCTTTCTTTATACAAATGAAATAAAGATAGCCTGAAAGGTTATGGAAGATATAGGAATATGGTTTCTCCCATAGATATTGATTTTTCTCCCAAATATGGTTACAATATGGAAAAAAAGGAAGGAGATGCGGCACATGCGGGAATTTGATTATGTGAAACTGAAGGAGCAGTTGTGGGATAGCGAGATTCTGTCCTATGTAGCGCAGATTCATGAATATAAAGGACGGCAGGAATTATATATCCGGCAGAAACCGGTAGAATTAGAGCGGCTGGCGGAAATTGCAAAAATACAGAGTACAGAAAGTTCCAATAAGATTGAGGGTATCGTGATGTGCTGAATACCATACATGAGAGCCATGATTATATACCTATCCGCCCTTCCTATATTTTGCAGCTGCATCGCGATTTACTGCAATATGCGCAGGAATCCTTCGGAGGGCAGTTTAAAAATACGCAGAATTATATTAGTGAAACCCGGTCAGACGGCTCCCAGTTTGTGCGCTTTACGCCGATGGCTCCCTATGAAACGCCGAATGCGGTAGATGCGATCTGCGAAAGTTATCAGAAAGCATTGGATATGCAGGCGGTTGACTCGCTGATTTTAATACCGATTTTAATCAATGATTTTCTCTGCAACCACCCTTTCAATGACGGGAATAGCCGCATGAGCCGTTTGCTGACAGCCTTGCTTCTATATCGGAATGGCTATGAGGTCGGAAAATACATCAGTATTGAGAGCAAGATTGAGAAAACAAAAAGTGTGTATTATGATGTGTTGGAGCAGACATCCCAGAAGTGGCATGAAGCAGAAAATGATCCGGCGCCTTTTATTAAGTATCTTCTGGGGATTATTCTTAGCTGTTATCGTGATTTTGAAGAACGGGTTGACATGATGGGGAAAAGAAGCATGGCGTATGATATTGTAAAAAAAGCGGTAGGAGATACGTTGGGAAAGTTCACAAAACAGGAGATATTAGAACACTGTCCAAGCCTGAAAAGTTCTTCTGTGGAAAGCGCTTTAAAAAAATTGCGGGAGGAGGGATTTATTGAAAAGCATGGCAGTGGGCGCAATACATTTTATGTGAATTCTCCCAGACAAGATTGAATATCTCCCAAAATCAATACTGATTTGGGAGATATAGAATTTGATTGGGAGAAAATATAGATAAGTTAAGAGCCAGATTGAGATATTCCATTCCGTCTGGCTTTTTTGCTTATATATGATTAGGCATGGAAATAAATGCCAATAATTTATAAAAGATAGAATTGGAGGAAAAATTTATGAAACAGGGATCTTTATTTTACGATCCGTCAAGCGAACGTGCCCATTTTTAGGAAGAGGAGGTGTCCGATTCAGATCCTGAACGAAAATCAGTATAGGGTATGCCACCCGTTTATACAGGAAGAGGAAGGAAACAGGGAATTTTGTGGGTTAGATTCATGTGGACTTTCAGAGCTTGATAAAAATAATATGACCTATGAATATGCAATTGCAGAGGCCATAAAAGATGCGGCTGAATCGGTAAAGATATAAGAGGTGAGAAGAGATGATCAGGATAAAAACAATCAATATAGAGGGGTGGGAAATAGAAAGGACATTTGAATCAGTTTCGTAGATCCGTTCAGACATTTTATGGAAGCAGTACCAATGAGCTTTTGGAGGAGAAGCAGATTGTAAAAACTGAGAATGGGTATGTGGCTGTAAATATTGTTTAGTTAATTACCAGGTGCGGACAGGCGGACGGAAGTCCGCCGTCCTGATGGATTAAAAAAATATCTGGATAGATATTAACAAAAGTAGATAGGATTTTTACGGTCCCCTTTAAGTTAGAGAAAGACAATATTTATTTCCAGATTGCCCGTTTTTATTGTAAACTTAGTATTAACTATATGTCTACAAGCACTGGTTTATGTTTTGCAAATGGTAAAAATTTGTCAATGATATCCGTAGTCCGGATCTTCATGTAGCAGGTTGTTGTTCCATCGCTGCAGCCATAGTATTCCTCGTCTGCCACCTCTTTGTCAATGATTACCTGTACATCCCTGTCCAGGTCCAAAAGCGTTCCGAATACCGTTGCTGCCCCAATCTTGTTGCCTAACATCTCTTCCATCAGTTCCGCCGGACCAAAAGATACTCTGGAAATTCCCAATGCATTGCTGAAATTTTTAGTATCAAACGCTTTCTCTCCTGTAGTGACAAACAGGTAAAAAATCGTCTTCTTGCGATTACATAAAAATAATGTCTTTACCATTTTCATATTTAATTTTTGATCAATCAATACACAGTCGTCCATGGTAACCGCTTCATCTGTATCTACCCGTTCAAAGGGAATCTTAAGCTGTGCCAATGCCTTATAGGTTTCTTTCTGCAGCTGATTCTTATATTCCTGCGGCTCGCTTGTCATAATCTCACTAATATAAAACATCTGTTCATCTCCATATAAACATCAAAATTTGCCATTGCGCTATGACCTGCTAATAGTGTATCATAATCTAAGGGATAATAAAAACAAATATATCTCATATTATATATGAGGATTTCGAATCTTACTGTTACTCTTGATGAAAGGAAAGTCGTTTTTTATGGATGCAAATCTGCAAAAATATTTGGCATTTGTAAAAGCCGTAGAATATAAAAGCTTCACAAAGGCCGCCTTGGCACTGAACTATTCTCAGTCAGGGATTAGCCGTATGATTTCCGACTTGGAAAAGGAGTGGGATATGATACTGTTGGAGCGAAAACGATCCGGTATCCATCTGACCTCTGACGGATTGGAGCTATTGCCTTATGCGGCAAGCCTCTGTGCAGAATATGAAAAATTGCAGATGAAAGTAGATGATTTGCATGGTTTAAAGTCCGGTATCATTCGTATTGGCACATTTTCCAGTGTGGCGACTCACTGGCTCCCTAGGATGATCAAAGCTTTTCAGACCGATTATCCGCAGATTGAGTATAAACTCCTTCTGGGAGATTATACGGAAATTGAAAAATGGATTATTGAGAGACGTGTGGATTTTGGCTTTTTAAGGCTGCCCGCCCTGCCGCAGCTTGAGACAATGTTTCTTGCCCAGGATGAACTTATGGCCGTACTGCCGGAAAATCATCCGTTGGCGGACTGCGATGTGTTTCCTATGGATGCGTTGTGCAGAGAACCCTTTTTGCTGCTTGAAAAAGATCAGAATATTGTGGTCTCTGATATATTTAGAAAAAACCACCTGAAACCAGATATAAAGTTTACAACATGGGATGACTATGCCATCATGTCTATGGTTGAAGCCGGACTCGGCATCAGTATACTGCCAAGTCTGGTTCTTCAAAGGATTCCTTATCATATCGTGATAAAAAGTCTGGAAATGCCGGCATATCGGAAGATTGGCATTGCCATGCCTGATAAAAAGGGAAGTTCTAAAGCCGTAAAAGAATTTATAAAATATTTGGATCGATTATGAATGTGCCCTGTTGTTTTCGCCCCAGATACATAACTGGTCTAAAATTACCATCAAAGATTTTCCCTTGTCACTAAGACGGTATTCCACCTTTGGAGGAATCTGGGGATATTCTTTTCGGATAATAAGCCGGTCTTTCTCCAGCTCTTTTAAATTGTTGCTGAGAGTCTTGTCCGACACATTTTTCAGATACCGCTTTAATTCGTTGAATCTTACAACATCAAATTCCATCAGACAGTAGAGGATCACCATCTTATGCTTGCCGGAGATCAGCGATAATGTATAACTGAATCCGGTATCTTCAAAATTTGCTTTTTCAATATAGTTCTTTATCATTTTATACTTTCCTCAAAGATAGTACCTTACAAATAAAATAGTACTTGTACTTTTGCTGTTACCGACTATAATTATATATTAGAATACAGGTCCTGTCAATTTTATGAAAGAAATGAGGTAGCGATAATGAGAAAGAAACTGAATATAACCGAGGGGATTTTCCCGATGCCTGTTTTAATGGTAGCGACTTACAACGAGGATGGCAGCGTTAATGTTATGAACGCTGCCTGGGGAACCATGCAGGAGAGGGGAAATGTGGCGCTCAATTTGACTGAAACGCACAAAACAGTAAAGAATATCAAGGCAAGGGGCGCTTTTACAGTAAGCATTGCTGACGCGGCTCATGTAGTTGAAGCGGACTATTTCGGTGTCGAGTCCGGTAACCGGACAGCAGATAAATTTGAAAACAGCGGACTTACTGCATCAAAAGCCGAACTGGTGGACGCCCCGGTCATCAATGAATTTCCGCTCTGCTTAGAGTGTGAATTTATCGAATATCAGAAGAATGAATATGGCTGCGGTGTGATTGGTAAAGTTGTAAATGTTACGGCGGATGAGCGTATCATGGTTGGAGATAAGGTTGACATGGCTTTGGTAAATGCCATCGCTTTTGATCCTTACACTCATGGCTATTACAAAGTGGGAGAAAGAGTGGGGGAAGCCTTCAAAGATGGCTTGCAGCTTAAAAAGTAATATTTTAATCTACAAGGTTTTTCACAAGGATAAAAAGGTAAGGTTGTCACAGTTGGCAGCCTTATTTTATTTGCATGGAAATGAAAATACCGAAACATAGCTAAAAACTAACCCTTACCGGGCAAGGAAAGTAAAAAAATTATGGAATATTTTAAAAATAATTATGAATCTGGCTAGAAATACTGTTGGCTTGCAAAACGCAAAAATTTTATAGTAGCCGGGCAAAGGGTATTAAAGTATTCATCCATGTGGTCAGTTCGGACGTAGGCGCATCCGGGGCGAATATCTTCTATTCCATGATGGACGGGAACTATACCATTATTTTAGGGGAAGCGCTAAGGATCAAACATCAGTACAAGCGGGGCCTGGAGGAATTTACCTGCAGCATGGGAAAGCAGCCGAAAGGCAGAAACTTATGGGCTTAAATATTATTTCCGGAGCGAGAGTGGGGAAGAATGTCTGAAAAAGAAGGAAAAGCGGGAGCAGATCCGGAAGACATGTGGAAAGGACAGTATAAAGGGATTGATGACTGGGAGCTGCGGGAAGCGGAAGATTTTTATGGAAATGCGGCTGCTTAGTTGCTATAATGTATTTGAGCAGAATCTGAGGCAGAAAATAGTTTGAAGATGACGGAAGGAGCGTGGAAAGAGATGGAGATGAGAAAGAAGAAACTTCCGATTGGGATTGAGAATTTTGAAAAACTTCGTTCCGATGATTTTTACTATATTGATAAAACCGGGCTGATCAGGGAACTCCTTAACAACTGGGGAGAAGTGAATCTGTTCACCCGCCCCAGAAGATTTGGGAAAACGCTGAATATGAGTATGCTGGAACACTTTTTCTCACTGAATGGGGATAAGCGTATTTTTGAGGGGCTGGACATTTCAAGGGAAACTGCGCTCTGTGAGGAACATATGGGAAGATATCCGGTTATTTCAGTTTCCCTGAAAGGGATTGACGCGAGATCCTATGAGATTGCTTATCAAATGGCAGCCCAGATTATCATTGAAGCGGCGGCAAAGTTCTATTTCCTTTTGGAAAGTGAAAAGCTGAATGAACATGATAAAGCAGCGTACAGAGATCTTCTGGATAAAAATATGAATGAAGGTACGCTCGGCAGCAGCTTAAGGCAGTTGTCGGGGATGCTGGAAAAGCATTATGGTACAAAGGTGATCCTGCTGATTGATGAATATGATGTCCCATTGGCAAAGGCTCATGCGAACGGATACTACGACCAGATGATCTCTCTGATCCGAAGCCTGCTCGGAGAGGCGCTGAAGACGAATAGAAGCCTGAAATTAGCGGTATTGACCGGGTGCCTCCGGATTTCAAAAGAGAGTATCTTTACCGGGCTTAACAACCTGAAAGTACTGACGATCGCAGACGAGCGTTTTGACGAGTACTTCGGTTTTACAGACAGAGAGGTGAAAGACCTTCTGGAGTATTATGGGGTAATGGATCATTATGAGGAAGTAAAAAGATGGTATGACGGTTACCAGTTTGGAAATGCAGAGGTGTACTGCCCGTGGGATGTGCTGAACCATTGCGACAGGATCAGAAGCGCGCCTCATGTACAGCCGGAAAATTATTGGATCAACACCAGCAGCAATGACGCGGTGAAACGGTTCATTCAGGAATCGGCCAATGCGACGACCAAACGGGAGATTGAGCGTCTGGTGGCAGGGGAAGTCATTATAAAGGAGATCCATCAGGAACTCACGTATGCGGAAGTTTATCAGTCTATTGACAATATCTGGAGTCTTCTTTTTACTACCGGTTATCTGACCCAGCGTGGGAGGGCAGAAGGCAGGCAGATGAAACTGGCGATTCCCAATATGGAAATCCGGGATATTTTTGAGACGCAGATCATGGAGTTCTTTAAGGAGAATGTCCGGGAAGACGGGGAGTTGCTGAACCGTTTCTGTGACGCTTTGCGGAATGAAGATGTGGAAAATGTAGAGAAGATTTTCACAGAATATTTAAGGAAGACCATCAGTATCCGGGATACAGCGGTAAGAACGGATATGAAAGAGAACTTTTACCATGGGATTCTTTTAGGAATTCTGGGAGTAAAGACACGGTGGGGACTTTCTTCCAACCGGGAAATGGGAGAGGGCTATGCGGATATCCTTGCAGAGCCGGATACCGGGGATATGGGGATCATCATAGAAGTGAAATATGCCCATGACGGAGATCTGGACGGGGCATGTAAGGAGGCATTAAAACAGATTGAATATACAAAGTATGAAGATGACCTTGAAGATGATGGGGTAGAGAAGATCCTGAAATATGGAATTGCATGTTATAAAAAGCGCTGTAAGGTCATGTTGGCAGAAAAATAAGTAAAAGATACGAAAGACAGATGAAAGCTCTGAGGCAGATATGTTTCAGGGCTTTTTCTATGCCTTGATATAGTCCGCATACATACGTCAAAGAGGTCTGGGAGGCCTTTTTAATTAGAAGAGAAAGGGGAGGGGAAGTATGGGAACACGCAGTCTGCCGGTTTTAATATCGAAAATCCATGGTACTGAAACAAAATAAGATTCCTGGGGAGTACAGCCCATTATTTTTTTGAATTTTCGGCTGAAATAGTTACGGTTTAGTTTGCAGAATCCGGCAAACTCGTTAATCGTCAGTTTACGACTGCAGTTTTGCTTGATATATGCTACGGCCTCATCCTAGGCAGATTAGGAATGCCTGGTTTGCTTCCATAATACGAAACTTCCGCTATATATCAAAATTTATTTCTTTATAGTAAAGTCTGTGTCCGATAGGCCTTCGGCGTCATTCCTGTGATACGCTTAAACATCCGGGTGAAATACTGGATATCTGGAATCCCGGAGTATATGGCGATTGCGCGTAAGGTTGGGCAGGCATTGTCCTCCCTGTTTGTAAGCGCGGAAAAGCTGTTCAGGAGGCAAAAGATAAAGGTGTTAAGGGAAAGAATATTGCACCGTTTCTTCTGGAAAGGATTGAACAGCTGACGGAGGGAAAGAGTTTAGAAGCTAATATACATTTAGTTTATCATAATGCAGCTTTGGGTGCGGCTATAGCGGCGGGGTATTGCAAAGTATAGGAGTAGAGAAGAGAGCATCTCTGAAATGTCAAATTTTAGGGCTGCTCTCTTTATAGCATATATATGATAGATGGGATTTTCAAGTGCGAAGATTGCTTGATCTATCAAGGTATAAAATTCCTTCATTTACAGATACTAACAAAAACTATTAATGGAGGATTTTCACATGAAAGCAACAGGAATCGTACGTAGAATAGATGATCTTGGAAGAGTTGTTATACCGAAGGAAATTAGAAGGACCTTGCGTATCCGGGAAGGCGACCCATTGGAGATATTTACAGATCGTGAAGGTGAAGTGATCCTGAAAAAATATTCACCCATCGGAGAACTGTCCTCATTTGCCAGACAGTATGCGGAGAGCCTTGCGCAGACGATCAGTTGTCTGGTCTGTGTCTGTGATATGGATCAGATCATTGCGTCTGCGGGAAATGGGAAGAAAGATCTCCAGGATAAATATATCAGCAGGCAGTTGGAGAAGCAGCTAGGAGACCGGACGCAGCTGGTGGCGGCTTCCGGAGAGAAGAAGTATATCCCGATCGCAGACGGGCAGGATGAAGAATATAAATATGAAGTGATCAGCCCGATCATCTGTGAAGGAGATATCATCGGCGGAGTGATCCTTCTGTCGAAGGATATCAAGAAGAAACTTACGGAGCTGGAACAGAAGATGGCGGCATGTGCGGCAGGGTTCCTGGGAAGCCAGATGGAACAGTAAGACAGATGATAGATATCAGACGAAACGGCAGGAAAGAATATGGAATAAACCGGGTATTTCCATCATATCTTGTGATAGGCAAGGAGGGATGGGGATGGAAAGAAAGCTTAGAAAAGATGCCAGAGTCATGTGGATATTGAAGTCGCTGCTGGTTTCTTATGTTTTGACCGGTATTCTGTTATTATTGCTTGCGGTAGCGCTCTATAAGCTCGAATTGAACGAGAAAGCAGTATCTGCGGCAATTGTGGCGATCTATATCGTATCTACTCTGCTTGGAGGGATCATCATAGGGAAGTTCGCACGGGTCAGGAGGTATCTGTGGGGGCTTGGGCTTGGAATCGGGTATTTTGCGCTGCTGCTTCTGATCACGTTGGGCGTATATCATACGCTGAATGGAGACGCGGCGAATCTGGTAACAACATTTATCCTTTGTGCAGGCGGCGGAATGGCAGGCGGGATGCTGTCATAAGAAATCTATTGCGAAAATGGAAATGAGATGCTATAATAGCAGAAGTTAAGAAAAGCTAAGGAGGAACATGGACATGAAGCATGTAAAGACATTAAATACACAGACAATGAACAACAGCCTGAAAAAAGGCGGATGTGGTGAGTGTCAGACATCCTGCCAGTCAGCATGTAAGACATCCTGCACGGTAGGAAACCAGACTTGTGAACAGAAGAAATAATTCTGCTATATAGCGGAACATCCGGGACAGCGGTCTTATGGTCGCTGTTTCTTGTTGTTCCCTGGTACTCCGGGCAGAAATTGGAGAACTGGTAATAGAATTGTGAGAAAGGGGTATATAAGCCTTGATACATCAATATCAGAGTAATGGATACAATATTGTGATGGATGTCGTAAGCGGCGCGGTCCACGTGGTGGATCAGCTCTGTTATGATGTGATTGCCGGTATATGTAAGCTTAAGGAAGAACATATCCTAGAAGAGATAAAGGAAGAAGATCCGGATCTCCTGCCGAAACTTATGCAGAAGCTTGACGGCGGCTATACGGAAGATGAGGTTCGGGAGGCGCTGTCAGACGTGGCAGAGCTGACAAAGGCAGGGCAGTTGTTTGTAGAAGATACATATGAATGCATCATTGATGAAGTGAAGAAGCGGAAGACAGTTGTGAAGGCTCTATGCCTGCATATTGCCCATGCCTGCAATCTTGCCTGCAAGTATTGCTTTGCCGAAGAAGGAGAATACCACGGCAGGCGGGCGCTGATGAGTTATGAGACGGGAAAGAAGGCGCTTGATTTCCTGATCGAAAGTTCAGGGAACAGACGGAATCTGGAAGTGGATTTCTTCGGCGGTGAACCGCTGATGAACTGGCAGGTGGTGAAAGACCTGGTGGCTTACGGAAGATCGAAGGAGAAGATCCATGACAAGCATTTCCGGTTTACCCTGACCACGAACGGCGTGCTCCTGAATGACGAGGTGCAGGAATTCGTCAACAAGGAGATGGATAATGTGGTGCTGAGCCTGGACGGGCGGAAAGAAGTCAACGACAGGATGCGCCCGTTCCGCAGCGGAAAGGGAAGTTATGACCTGATCGTTCCTAAGTTCCGGAAGCTTGCAGAAAGCCGTAACCAGGAGAGATATTATATACGGGGGACATTTACCCGGGATAATCTGGATTTCTCGAAAGATATCCTGCATTTTGCAGACCTTGGCTTCAAGCAGATGTCGATCGAGCCTGTAGTGGGAGATGCAAGTGATCCTTATGCGATCCGGCAGGAAGACCTTCCGACCATTATGGAAGAATATGATAAACTGGCGCGGATCATGATCGAACGCGAAAAAGAAGGAAAAGGTTTTAATTTCTTTCATTTTATGATAGACTTAGACGGTGGGCCTTGTGTGGCGAAGCGGCTGTCGGGATGCGGTTCGGGAACCGAGTATCTGGCGGTCACGCCATGGGGAGATCTGTATCCGTGTCATCAGTTTGTAGGGCAGGAAGAATTCCTGATGGGAAATGTGGACGAGGGTATTAAGAAGCCTGAGATCGCGGATGATTTCAGGAGCTGCAACGTCTATTCGAAAGCAAAATGCAGAGATTGTTTTGCGAAATTCTATTGCAGCGGCGGCTGTATGGCGAATGCCTGGAACTTCCACGGTACGATCCATGATACCTATGAGATCGGATGCGAGATGCAGCGAAAGCGTGTTGAGTGCGCGATTATGATAAAAGCAGCTTTGGCAGAAGCGTAGAAAGGAATGTAAATCATGAAGAAGAACAGAGGCATAGTAAGCCTGGTGCTGACGGTTGTACTGATCGCATTGATGGGCTTCACGGTACTGGTTGGATTCGGGAAGACAGGAACCGGTGCGATGAAGAATATCAAGCTTGGCCTGGATCTGAAAGGCGGAGTCAGTATCACGTACCAGGTGAAGGACAAGAATCCGACTGAGGAAGAGATGAGCGACACGATCTATAAGCTTCAGAAACGTGTGGAGCAGTACAGCAAGGAAGCCAGTGTCTATCAGGAAGGAAGCGACAGGATCAACATCGAGATCCCGGGAGTGTCGGATGCCAATAAGATCCTGGATGAATTAGGAAAACCAGGAGCGCTGGAGTTCAGGACACAGGACGGAGAGACGGTGATCACCGGCGCGGATGTCGAGTCGGCGTCTGCAAGGGCAGGCGAAGACCAGATGGGCAACCGTGAGTATTCCGTGGAGCTGAATCTGAATGAGAATGGAAAAGAGAAGTTTGCGAAGGCGACGGAAGAGAATGTGGGCAAACAGATCGCGATCATCTATGATGAAGCAGAGATCAGCAGTCCGCGGGTGAATGAAGCGATCACCGGAGGACAGGCTTATATCACAGGCAACTTCACATATGAAGAGGCGGATAATCTGGCGGCTACCATCCGTATCGGCGGATTGAAGCTTGAGTTGGAAGAGCTGCGTTCCAACGTTGTGGGCGCACAGCTTGGAGAACAGGCGATCAGCACCAGTTTGAAAGCGGGCGCCATCGGTCTTGCGCTGATCCTTGTCTTCATGATCTTCGTATATTACCTTCCGGGCGTTGCGTCAGGACTTGCATTATTGATCTATACGGAGCTGGTACTGCTGATCCTGAATGGCTTCAATATCACGCTGACGCTTCCGGGTATCGCGGGTATTATTCTTGGTATCGGTATGGCGGTGGATGCGAATGTCATCATCTTCGCCCGTGTGCGTGAAGAGATGTCGCACGGAAAGAGCGTGAAGAATTCCCTGAAGACCGGTTTCCAGAAAGCCATGTCTGCCATCGTGGACGGGAATGTAACGACGCTGATCGCGGCGGCTGTCCTGTGGTTCCGGGGATCCGGTACGGTAAAAGGATTCGCGCAGACGCTGGCGATCGGTATCATCGTATCTATGTTTACGGCGTTGGTTGTGACCAGATTGATCGTATTTGCGTTCTACGCGGTTGGGCTTCGCAAAGAGAGCCTGTACTACCGTCCGAGAAAAGAAAGAGAGCCTATTCATTTTGTGGAAAAGCGGAACGTCTTCTTTATCTTTTCGGTTGTATTGATCGCAGCAGGGATTGCGGTTATGGGAGTGAATTCTTCAAGAGGAAAGGGAGCGTTTGCATACGGCCTTGAATTTGAAGGCGGTACTTCTACGAATGTAACCTTCAATGAGGATTATACGATTGATGAGATCGATGAGAAGATCGTACCGATCGTAGAAGAGGTTACAGGGGACCGCAATGTACAGACTCAGAAGATTGCAGGGACCAACCAGGTGATCATTAAGACGGTAACGCTGGGGCTTGATAAGCGTGAAGAATTGAACCAGGCGATGAAGGATGAGTTCGGTGTGGATGAATCTTTGATCACGGCTGAGAATATCAGCGCCACTGTAAGTAATGAGATGCGTCAGGATGCTGTTGTCGCGGTTATCATAGCGACAGTATGTATGCTTCTGTATATCTGGTTCCGGTTCAAGGATATCCGGTTCGCGGCAAGTGCGATCCTTGCGCTTCTGCACGATGTGTTTGTTGTGATCGGGTTCTATGCGATCGCAAGGATCTCCGTGGGCAATACATTTATTGCGTGTATGCTGACGATCGTGGGTTATTCTATTAACGCGACCATCGTTATCTTCGACCGTATCCGTGAGGAACTGCATTATCAGTCGAAGAAGTCCGAGCTTATGGAAGTGGTGAATAAGAGTATCACCCAGACACTTACGAGAAGTATCTACACTTCATTGACAACCTTCGTTATGGTAGCGATCCTCTTCATCATGGGCGTCAGCTCTATCAGGGAATTCGCAGCGCCTCTGATGATGGGTGTCGTATGCGGAGCGTATTCTTCCGTATGTATTACAGGAGCGTTGTGGTATGTGATGCGGATGAAGATCGGAAAGGCTTCAGAGAGCCGCAACACGAAAAAGTAAATGACAGAGGGGTTGTTGCAAAATATCTGCTGCACATGGTATATGGCATATGGATCGGGTTATCCTGCGCATATATTATGGGTAAGCTGCATTTTGCGGCAGCCCCTTTGCTATATGCCGGATGTCTGGTGTTCCGGAAGAGGAAGGATGGAGGAAGAGAGAATGGAACGTTGGGTGCTATTGAGAAAAGGCGCGGATTTCAGTGCGATCGGAAGGAAATTCGGGATCAGTCCGCGGTTGGCTTCTCTGATCAGGAACAGGGAGGTGACGGGGGAGCATGAGATAGACAGGTATCTCAATGGAACGATCGCCGATCTGCATGACGGGATGCAGATGAAAGGGATGGATCAGGCGGTAGATATCCTGCGGGAGAAGATCGAGAGCCGGGAGAAGATCCGCGTGATCGGAGACTATGATATTGACGGGATCAATGCGGTGTACATATTATTAGAAGGAATAGGAGCCCTCGGCGGGGATGTGGACAGCGATATCCCGGACCGTGTGAAGGACGGATACGGACTGAACGTGGAGCTGATTGATAGGGCGCACAGGGAAGGGATTGATACGATCGTTACCTGTGATAACGGCATTGCGGCGGCTGACGAGATCGCATATGGGAAGAGCCTTGGGATGACGGTTATCGTGACGGATCATCATGAGGTTCCGTATGACGACGAAGAAGGAGAGCGGTTCTATCTGCTCCCTTCGGCGGATGCGGTGATCGATCCGAAGCAGCCGGGGTGTGCGTATCCGTTCAAAGGGCTGTGCGGCGCCGCTATAGCATATAAGGTGGTGGAAGCGCTCTGCGAGGCGATGGGACGGGACGCGGATGAAATGGATCATCTGCTTGAGAATGCCGCGGTCGCGACTGTGGGAGACGTCATGGATCTGGAAGGGGAGAATCGTATTATCGTGAAGGAAGGGCTTCAGATGCTTAGCCGTACGCAGAATCCGGGGTTCAGGGCGCTGATGGAATGTACGGGGATCGCAAGAGACAAGATCCGTGCCTATCATATCGGCTTTATCCTGGGACCCTGTCTGAATGCCAGCGGAAGGCTTGACACGGCAAAAAGAGCATTGGGGCTTCTGCAGGCGAAGGATAAGAAAGAGGCAGATATGCTGGCGGGAGATCTGAAAGCATTGAACGACAGCAGAAAGGAAATGACTGAGAAAGCGGTAGCACAGGCAAAAGAACTGGTGGAAAGCACGGGCATGGGATGCGATAAAGTTCTGGTCATCTATCTCCCCGGATGTCATGAGAGCCTGGCAGGAATCGTAGCAGGAAGGATCCGGGAGAGTTATTACAGGCCGGTTTTTGTGCTGACGGACGCGCAGGAAGGCGTGAAAGGCTCCGGACGGTCCATCGACGCCTATCATATGTATGAGGAACTCAGTAAATGCAAAGAACTGCTGTCTCGTTATGGAGGACACAGGCTGGCGGCAGGCTTATCATTAAAGAAAGAGAATGTGGAGCCGCTCCGCCGGCTGCTCAACGAAAACTGCCGGCTGACCGAAGAGGAGTTGTCTGAGAAAGTAGTCATCGACATGGAACTGCCGTTTGCCTGTGTAACGGAAGCCTTCGTAGAGGAATTGTCTCTTCTGGAGCCCTTTGGAAAGGGGAATACCAAGCCGGTGTTCGCGGCGCGCGATGTGGAGATCTTAAGCGGGAGGCTCATGGGCAAGAACCAGAACGTCTTGAAATTGCGGGTGAAGGATACGGCAGGGACTATGATAGAAGCCATGTGTTTCCATGAGGCAGAAGGACTTCTGCATATGCTGGAGGAAAAGTATGGTAAGGGTAAGGTAAAAGATATGTTGGAAGGGAAGAAATGCCATATGACGATGTCCGTAACCTTTTATCCGGATATAAATGAATATCAGGGGCGGATCACTCCCCAGATCGTACTGACGCATTACAGGTGATATGCAGTCTTGAAAATCACGGAAACTAATGCTATACTAAAAAAGTATTTGAGAATAGGAATGGAGAGGTTGTTATGAAAAAGATCGAAGAGTACGTAAGAAGTATTCCGGATTTTCCGGAGCCTGGAATTATATTCCGTGATGTAACCAGCATCCTGCAGGATGCAGACGGACTTGCGCTTGCCGTAGACCTTATGCAGGAGAAGCTCAAAGGGGTAGAGTTTGACCTGATCGCGGGTCCTGAGTCCAGAGGTTTTATATTTGGCGTGCCGATCGCGTACAATCTGCATAAGCCGTTTGTCCCGATCAGAAAGAAAGGGAAGCTTCCGTGTGAGACGGTATCCGTGGAGTATGAACTGGAATACGGGACCGCGCAGTTAGAGATCCACCGGGATGCGATAAAACCAGGGCAGAAGGTAGTGATCATAGACGATCTGATCGCAACAGGCGGAACGAATGAAGCGATCGTCAGGCTGATAGAAGGGCTTGGCGGAGAAGTAGTCAAGACCGTGTTCCTCATGGAGCTGGCGGGACTGAACGGAAGAGACAAGTTAAAAGGATATGATGTGGAATCTGTGATCGTATATCCGGGGAAATAATGTACTGGTTACATGGGAAATGAGAAAGGAAGGAGGCGTTAATGTGTCAGGAGTAACAACTTATGAGGCGGTTGACGACCGGATCGCGGCAGAAGCGATCATGACGGATCATTCCAAGGGTCTTGAGATTGTAGATGGCCATGCGGTAAAGGCGCCGGGGGATTATGAGGATCCTGACCGGCTGTATGACGTGTTAATCGCCCGTATCCGTAAGTATCACCCGTCTACGGATGTGACGATGATCGAGAAAGCATATCGTCTTGCGGCAGAGGCGCACGGGGATCAGTGCCGGAAGTCGGGAGAGCCGTATATTGTCCACCCGCTCTGGGTAGCCATCATATTGGCGGATCTGGAGATGGATAAGGAGACGATCGCGGCAGGGCTGCTCCACGATGTGGTGGAAGATACACAGATCAATGAAAAAGAGATCGAGAAGGATTTCGGCGGGGAAGTGGCGCTTCTGGTAGACGGCGTCACAAAGTTGGGAAGATTGTCTTACTCATCGGATAAATTAGACGTCCAGGCGGAGAATCTGCGTAAGATGTTTCTTGCTATGGCGAAGGACATCCGTGTGATCATCATCAAGCTTGCGGACCGTCTGCATAATCTGCGTACGCTGCAGTTCATGAAGCCTGCAAAGCAGCAGGAGAAGGCAAGAGAGACGATGGATATCTATGCGCCGATCGCTCAGCGCCTTGGTATCTCTAAGATTAAGACGGAGCTTGACGATCTGGCGCTTAAGTATTCACAGCCGGAGGTTTTCTTTGACCTGGTAGGCCAGATCAATGACAGAAAGATGGAACGGGAAGAATTCGTGCAGCAGATCGTGGATGAGGTTTCTGCGCATATGAAGAACGCGGGGATCGAGGCAGAAGTCAGCGGACGTGTGAAGCATTTCTTCAGTATCTATAAGAAGATGGTGAACCAGGATAAGACGGTGGATCAGATCTATGACCTCTTTGCGGTCCGCATCATCGTAGAGTCGGTGAGGGATTGTTATGCCGCGTTAGGGGTGATCCATGAGCTGTACACGCCGATCCCGGGACGGTTTAAGGATTATATCGCGATGCCGAAGCCCAATATGTACCAGTCGCTTCATACGACGCTTATGAGTTCCGTAGGGCAGCCTTTTGAGATCCAGATCCGGACGGAAGAGATGCATAAGACGGCAGAGTATGGGATCGCGGCACACTGGAAATATAAAGAATCCAACGATGGCAAGAAGAATGTAAAAGCACAGGAAGAAGAGAAGCTTAGCTGGCTTAGGCAGATCCTGGAGTGGCAGAGGGACATGTCGGATAACCGGGAATTCATGAACCTGATCAAGGGAGATCTGGATCTCTTTGCGGAGGATGTATATTGCTTTACGCCGCAGGGGGATGTCAAGAATCTGCCGAATGGCTCCACGCCGATCGACTTTGCCTATATTATCCACAGCGCGGTGGGCAATAAGATGGTGGGCGCCAGGGTGAATGGGAAGCTTGTGAATATTGATTATAAGATCCAGAACGGCGACAGGATCGAGATCCTGACTTCGCAGAATTCGAAAGGCCCCAGCCGGGACTGGCTGAATATCGTGAAGAGCACCCAGGCTAAGAATAAGATCAACCAGTGGTTTAAGAAGGAGTTTAAAGAAGACAATATCATCAAAGGCAAGGAGTTGATCGCCTCGTACTGCAAGGCGAAATCCATCGCCCCCAGTCAGGTTCTCATCTCCAGGTATCAGGAGATCGTCCAGAAGAAGTATGGCTTCAAGGACTGGGAGTCGGTGCTTGCGGCGATCGGACACGGCGGGCTCAAGGAAGGCCAGGTGGTAAACCGTCTGGTGGAGGAATACGGCAAGGAGCATAAGCAGGAGCTTACGGACGAGGATGTGCTTGAGAAGGTGGCTGAAGCGGCGAAGAATAAGGTGCATATCGCCAAGTCAAAGAGCGGGATCGTTGTGAAAGGCATCGACGATGTCGCCGTACGTTTCTCAAGGTGCTGCAATCCTGTTCCGGGAGATGAGATCGTCGGATTCGTGACCAGGGGAAGAGGCTTATCGATCCATCGGACAGATTGCGTGAATATGCTCCATCTTACCGAGGTTGAGCGTGCGAGGCTGATCGACGCGGAGTGGGAGAACGATGTGGCGGAGAAAGCCGGCGGGCAGTATCTGGCGGAGATCAAGATGTATGCTTATGACAGGAAGGGGCTTCTTATGGAGATGTCCAGGATATTCACGGAAGCGAATGTGGATGTGAAGTCCATGAACATCCGTACCAGTAAGAAGCAGAGTACGGCGACGATCGAGGCAGGCTTCATCGTGCACGGAAGAGATGAGCTGGAGTGGATCGTGAAAAAGCTTCTCCAGGTGGAAGATGTAATAGATATTGAAAGGACGACGGGGTAACCAAGAAGATGAAGGTAGAACGTTTTTTGACAGGAATTATCAGTACGAATTGTTATCTGGCGATCAACGAGGAGACGAAACAGACGGTTGTGATCGATCCGGCTTCCAGTTCGCCGAGCCTTATGAACCATATAGAAGCGGAAGGGCTTAAGGTGGAAGCGATCCTGCTGACGCACGGACATTTTGACCATATCATGGGAATTGACGGTTTTCTTAAGAAGTATGATGTGCCGGTATATGTGCATGAGGATGACAAGGAGATGATGAATGATCCGCAGCTGAACCAGTCTTCGACCTATACGGCAGGGTATACATTCTCGGGTGCGGAGTGTATCAGGGACGGGCAGGTGCTGCATCTTGCGGGAAATGATTTTGAAGTGTTCCATACGCCGGGGCATACGCCGGGCTGCTGTTGTTTTTATGTGAGGGAAGAGGGCGTGCTGTTCAGCGGGGATACGTTATTCGCGAATTCCGTAGGGCGTACGGATTTCCCGGGAAGCAGTACGTCGGCGCTGATCCGTTCGATCCGTGAGAAGCTTTTGCCGCTTCCGGACGAGACCCGGGTATATCCGGGACACATGGGGGAGACGGCGATCGGCCACGAGAGAGAGCATAATCCGTATATATAGCAGGTAGAAAAGAATGGAGCAGAGTCGGGATGATTCAGATTGTATGTAAGAGCGAGGCATATACGTATAATGTGTATCATATCGTGAAGGCTTTTTTCCCATCTGAAGAGATGATCAGCAGGGTGGAGGAAAAAGCCTCTCATTATGTTATGGTACAATTACCGGACGCGGGCAGGATCCTGATCGGAACAGGAGAGACGGATATCCGGACGGAGGCGGTCTCTGATGAACAGATCCAGCCGCTGACGGAAAAGGAACTTAAGTATCAGATTGATGTGAAGCTTTATCATGAACTTAAGAGGGTGACAGGACGCTCTCTGGCATGGGGGATCCTGACAGGAGTCAGGCCCACTAAGATCGCCATGGAGAAGGCGGAGGAAGGGTGGACGAAGGAGCGGTTCGTTCCCTGGTTTCAGGCGGATTGTCTGGTAAGCCGTAAGAAGGCGGAGCTTTCCTGGGAGATCGCAAAGCGTGAGCAGGCATTGCTTGAAAAGCTGGATTATGAAGAAGGGTACAGCCTGTATGTCGGGATCCCGTTCTGTCCGACTGTCTGCACCTATTGTTCTTTCAGTTCCGGAGCATTAGCCGACTGGGCGGACCGGGTGGAGGATTATCTGGATGCTCTTGTAAAGGAGCTTGTCTTCATCGCAGAGAAGTCTTCTAAGAAAAGGCTGAATACTATCTATATCGGCGGCGGGACGCCGACTACATTGACAGCGTCCCAGTTAGAACGGCTGCTCGGGTGTATTGACAGGTATTTTCCCAGGGAAGATCTGTTGGAATACACGGTGGAGGCAGGACGTCCGGACAGTATAACAAGAGAAAAGCTTGAGGTCTTAAAGCGGCATGGCGTCACCCGGCTGTCTATTAATCCACAGAGTATGCAGCAGAAGACGCTGGATATCATTGGAAGGAAGCATCGGGTGGAAGAGATCGTAGAAGCATTTTCACTGGCACGGGGGATGGGATTCGATCATATCAACATGGATCTGATCGCCGGGCTTCCGAAAGAGACGGCGGCAGATATGGCGGATACGCTTCGTCAGATCAAGAAGCTTGCGCCGGACAGCCTGACCGTTCATTCTCTGGCGATCAAGAGGGCGGCGAAGATGGAGTGGGAGGATCTTAAGACGGATGCGGATGAGATATACCGGACACTTTCGGAGATGATAGAGATGTCAAAGGAAGCGGCAGGTCAGATGGGGCTTCTGCCTTATTATCTGTACCGGCAGAAGAATATTGCGGGGAATTTTGAGAATGTCGGCTATGCAAAGGTTGACAAAGCGGGAATATACAATATACTTATTATGGAGGAGAAACAGTCTATTATCGCAGCCGGCGCGGGAGCGTCTACCAAGATCATATTGAAAGAACCGATTCCCATGCCAGGCAGCAAAAAGAAGAAGATGACCCGTCTGATGCGCATTGAGAATGTAAAGGCAATTGATGCCTATATCAGCCGCATCGGCGAGATGACGGAACGAAAAGGAGAATGGCTATGGCGTTAAAGAAGAAACCGGTCACCGGGATGAAGGACATGCTCCCGGGAGAGATGGAGATCCGGGACTATGTGATACAGTTGGTGAAGGAAACGTATAAGACTTATGGGTTCCAGTCTATGGAGACGCCCTGTGTGGAGCATATAGAGAACCTCTGCAGTAAGCAGGGAGGAGATAATGAGAAATTAATCTTCAAGATCTTAAAGCGCGGCGAGAAGCTTAAGATCGAGACAGCGAAGGCGGAAGACGACCTGGTAGACGGAGGACTGCGCTATGACCTGACAGTGCCCCTCGCCAGATATTACGCGAATCACTCTAATGAGCTGCCTTCGCCTTTTAAGGCAATGCAGATCGGCAATGTATGGCGCGCAGACCGTCCGCAGAAGGGAAGGTTCCGTCAGTTTATGCAGTGTGATATTGATATTCTGGGCGAACCGTCGAATCTGGCGGAGATAGAGCTGATCCTGGCGACGACAGCCATGTTGGGGAAGCTGGATTTTAAGAATTTTACCGTATGTATCAATGACCGCAATATTCTGAAAGCGATGGCGGCATACAGCGGTTTCAGAGAAGAAGATTATGACGAGGTGTTCATAATACTGGATAAGATGGATAAGATCGGCGCCGAAGGCGTGGCCGCAGAACTCCAGGCGATGGGAAACAGTAAGGAGCAGGTGGAGACATACCTTGATCTCTTTCGGGAGACGACGGCAGATGCAAAAGGAATCCGCCGCCTGAAAGAAAAGTTGGGAGACTGTCTGCGTGACGAGACCGCAGACGGGCTTGAGATGATCATCTCAAGTGTAGAAGCGGCAAAGGATTGTGAATTCAAGATCTGTTTTGATCCGACGCTGGTCAGAGGACAGTCCTATTATACGGGTACGATCTTCGAAGTCAGGATGGATGATTTCGGCGGTTCCGTGGCGGGCGGCGGACGGTATGACAAGATGATCGGTAAGTTTACCGGACAGGATACTCCGGCGTGCGGGTTCTCCATCGGCTTTGAGCGGATTGTCATGCTTCTTCTGGAAAATGGTTATAAAGTTCCGGGAAAGGGAAGCAAGAAGGCATATCTGTTAGAGAAGAAGCTTCCGAAAGAAGGGGTGCTCAAGGTTCTGGAACTTGCGAAAGCAGACAGAGCGGCAGGCTGCCAGGTATTGATCGTGAATATGAAGAAGAATAAGAAGTTCCAGAAGGAACAGCTGACGGAAGACGGATACGGAGAGATCGTAGACTGTTATGCAGATTCCTGGAGGGAAGTTTTGTAGGTTTTTTGTTTGGATCAACGGCAGATTTTATATGACAGGGTATCAAACAGTATGATTATTAGAGAAGGAGAATGAGAACATGGCAGAGTCAATGCAGGGATTAAAGAGAACTCACAGATGTGCGGAACTGTCCGTCTCCAATGTAGGAGAGACCGTAACCGTCATGGGGTGGGTGCAGAAGAACAGGAATAAGGGCGGACTGGTTTTTGTGGATGTAAGAGACCGTTCAGGGATCCTCCAGGTCGTATTCGAGGAGGGGAGATCAGACGCGGAACTGATCGAGAAGGCGGCAAAGCTTCGGGCAGAGTTTGTGGTTGCCGTTGTGGGAACGGTAGAGAAGCGTTCCGGCGCCGTCAACGAGAATCTGGCGACCGGAGAGATCGAGATCATCCCGACAGAGCTTCGGATCCTTTCCGAATCAGAGACGCCTCCGTTTCCTATCGAGGAGAATTCCAGGACAAAGGAAGAGGTGCGCCTGAAATACAGATACTTGGATCTCAGAAGGCCGGATCTCCAGAGAAACCTGATGATGAGGAGCCAGGTGGCGACCCTGACCCGCCAGTTTCTTGCAGAAGAGGGCTTCTTGGAGATCGAGACGCCGATGATGATCGGAAGTACGCCGGAGGGGGCAAGGGATTATCTGGTTCCAAGCCGTATCCATCAGGGGCATTTCTATGCGCTTCCCCAGTCGCCGCAGTTGTTCAAGCAGCTGTTGATGTGTTCCGGGTATGACAGGTATTTCCAACTTGCAAGATGCTTCCGTGACGAGGACCTGCGGGCAGACCGTCAGCCGGAGTTTACGCAGATTGATATGGAGTTGTCTTTTGTTGACGTGGATGATGTCATTGACGTCAATGAACGGCTGCTCGCGAAGCTTTTCAAGGAGGTTCTGGGGCTTGAGGTGGCGCTTCCGATCCCGAGGATGACCTGGCAGGAAGCAATGGACCGTTACGGCTCTGACAAGCCGGATATCCGGTTTGGAATGGAGCTTAACGACGTGACGGAAGCAGTAAGAGGATGTGAATTTGCCGTATTCAAGGGGGCGGTCGAGAACGGGGGTTCCGTAAGAGGCATCAACGCCAAGGGTCAAGGCGGTATGCCGCGCAAGAAGATCGACAAGCTGGTGTCCTTTGCGAAGGATTACGGTGCGAAGGGGCTTGCCTATATTGCGATCCAGGAGGACGGCACAGTGAAGTCTTCCTTTGCGAAATTCATGACAGAAGAAGAGATGGCGGCGCTTGTTCAGGCAATGGGCGGAGAGAACGGAGATCTTCTTCTCTTTGCGGCGGATAAGAATAAGGTTGTATGGGATGTCCTGGGCGCGCTTCGCCTGGAGCTTGCACGCCAGATGGAGCTGCTTGATAAGAATGATTACAAGTTTCTGTGGGTGACGGAATTCCCGCTGTTAGAGTGGAGTGAAGAGCAGAACCGTTATACGGCGATGCATCATCCGTTTACGATGCCGATGGAAGAAGACCTCGAGTACATTGACAGCGAGCCGGGAAGGGTACGCGCGAAGGCATATGATATCGTACTGAACGGAAATGAGATCGGCGGCGGAAGCGTCAGGATCTTCAACCCCGAGATACAGAACAAGATGTTCGAGGTACTTGGGTTCACTCCGGAACAGGCACAGGAGCAGTTCGGATTCCTCCTGACCGCGTTCAAGTACGGAGTCCCGCCTCACGCAGGGCTTGCCTACGGGCTGGACCGTCTGGTGATGCTGATGGCGAAGGAAGACAGCATCCGCGATGTGATCGCATTCCCGAAGGTGAAGGATGCCTCTGATCTGATGACCGAAGCGCCGACGGCAGTCGACCAGAAGCAGTTGGATGAGCTTGGGCTTGTGATCGCCGGGCAGGAAGAGACGGCGGAATAATGACAGGCGTGAAATAAGTATGGAAAAAAATCACTTGACTTTATTGTAGTAAATTGCTAATATAGTAACGTACTATTTGGAAAGCGTGACCGACAGCATCTTATGATGTATGGTTTTGCATACCTGTATGTATGTGTGCGGCGCTTTTCAGGAGGCGAAAAAATAAGTCTGAGGTGAGATTTTATGAAAAAGTGGATTACGGTTTTATTAGCGTCAGCCATGGTATTTTCCTTGTCTGCATGCGGCGGTTCAGGAGACGGCAAGAGCTCCGGGGATTCGGACGGAAGCGACATGGATTATGTGAAAGAGAAAGGGACTTTGGTTGTCGGCATTACGGATTTTGAGCCGATGGATTACAAAGGAGACGATGACGAGTGGATCGGATTTGACGCGGATATGGCGAGAGCATTTGCAGAGAGCCTGGGTGTCGAGGCTGAATTCGTAGAGATCGATTGGGATAACAAGATCATGGAGTTAGACGGCAAGACCATTGATTGTGTATGGAACGGCATGACGCTTACCAGTGAAGTGACCAGCTCGATGGAATGCTCCAATGCGTACTGCAACAATGCGCAGGTAGTCATCGTTCCTTCCGATGTGGCGGACAAGTATCAGGATGAGGACAGCCTGTCTGAGCTTACCTTTGCTGTAGAGGCTGGAAGCGCAGGAGAAGAAGCTGTGGAAGGGCTGGAGCTTGAATTCACATCTGTGAAGGCACAGGCGGATGCTTTGATGGAAGTTTCTGCAGGAACGTCCGACGCGGCGGTAATTGATTCTCTGATGGCAGCGGCTATGGTAGGCGAAGGGACAGGTTATGAGGATCTTACATACACTTGCGGATTGAATGACGAAGAATACGGAGTAGGTTTCCGCAAGGGATCTGATCTGGCAAAAGCGCTGAATGATTTCTTCGCGTCAAGCTATAAAGACGGCAGCATGATGGAGTGCGCCGAGAAATACGGAGTACAGGCTGCGATCATTGAGCAGTAGAGAAAAGGGCGGAGCTGTCCGCTCTTTTTTCCCGCAAAGCAACGAGCTAAGCAGCAGAATCAAAGGAGAAAGCAGGTTACAGATATGGGACAGATCATGGAGCAGATGCCGGTGGTTGTAGAGGCGCTGAATGTCGGTTTCCTACAGACGTTAAAACTTTTTTTTATCACATTGATCGGGGCATTCCCACTGGGGCTGATCATTGCATTCGGATCAATGTCGCGGTTTTTGCCGCTCAGTTTATTCAGTAAATTTGTTGTCTGGATCATACGCGGGACGCCTCTGATGATCCAGCTCCTTATTATCTATTATTTCCCGGGGCTGGTACTGCATAACCCGATCTGGGGAGGCGGCGAGACAGGACGGTTCCTGGCGGCGTCGTTCTCGTTTATTTTGAATTATGCCTGTTATTTCTCAGAGATCTACCGCGGCGGTATCCAGGGTGTGCCGATAGGGCAGGAAGAAGCCGGACTGGTACTTGGTATGACGAAGAGCCAGATCTTCTTCAAGATCACGCTGCTTCAGATGATCAAACGTATCGTACCGCCTATGTCGAATGAGATCATCACACTGGTCAAGGATACTTCATTGGCAAGGATCATTGCATTGCAGGAGATTATCTGGGCAGGGCAGGCATTCATGAAGGGTTCCCACGGTATCTCAGGAGCGATCTGGCCGCTGTTTTTTACGGCTGTGTACTATCTGATCTTCAACGGTATCCTGACGCTGCTGCTTGGGCGGTTGGAGCGTAAGCTTGATTATTTCAGATAAAGGAGGGCGGATAGGATGTCAATCTTGGAAGCAGAACATATATGTAAGACCTTCAATCACACAGAGGTATTGAAGGATATCAGTTTTTCGCTGGAGAAGGGACAGGCGCTCTCGATCATAGGATCATCCGGAAGCGGGAAGACGACGCTCCTTCGGTGTCTGAATTTCCTTGAGACGCCGGATAAGGGAGTCATCCGGGTCAACGGCGAGACTCTGTTCGATGCGGACGATCCGTCGACGAGACAGGAAGCGGCGATCCGCAAGAAGAGGCTGCATTTCGGTCTGGTATTCCAGTCTTTTAACCTGTTTCCGCAGTATACGGCGATTCAGAACGTGATGCTGGCGAAAGAACTTCTGGCTTCGGAGCAGCCGGATTACAAGGCAAGGAAGAAGGAGATCCAGGAAGAGATCCGGGCACAGGCAGAGACCCTTCTTGTGCAGATGGGATTAAGCAACCGTAAGGATAACTATCCGCATCAGCTCTCCGGGGGACAGTGCCAGCGTGTCGCGATCGCAAGGGCGTTGGCTCTGCAGCCGGATATCCTGTGTTTTGACGAGCCTACTTCCGCACTGGATCCGGAGCTTACAGGAGAGGTTTTACGGGTGATCAAGGAATTGGCGGATGAGAATACCACGATGGTCATCGTGACTCATGAGATGGCATTTGCAAGGGATGTGGCGGATCATGTGATCTTCATGGATGATGGGATCATCGTGGAGCAGGGAGATCCATTACAGGTGTTCGAGCATCCGGCAGAGGAAAGGACCCGGCAGTTTTTGTCACGGTTCACACAGGGGTAGTATTTGGAGAATAGAGAAGATAAGGGGCGGCTGCGAAATATGGTGTATATATTTCGCAGCTGCCCCTTGATTCCCGCGAGCAATGAGCCAGGAGGGCATGCTTGCAGAGGGGTATTTGACTTACAGTTTTTCGCCGGTCAGCATCTCATAACCCTGCAGGTACTTATCAATGGTCTTCTGCACGATATCTTCCGGCAGAGTCCAGTCGTTCTCCGGATTGGCTTTCAGCCAGTCACGGGCGAACTGCTTGTCGAACGACGGCTGTCCGTGTCCAGGTTCATATCCGTCGGCCGGCCAGAAGCGGGAGCTGTCCGGGGTCAGCATCTCGTCGCCGATGACGATCGCTCCGTTCTCATCCAGGCCGAATTCGAACTTGGTATCCGCGATGATGATCCCCTTCGTCAGTGCATAGTCCGCACATTTCTTATAGAGTGCAAGGGTACAGTCACGAAGCTTTGCCGCATATTCTTCTCCCTTACCCGGGAAATGCTTCTCCAGATGGGCGATGCTCTGTTCATAGGAAATGTTCTCGTCATGGTCTCCGATCTCAGCCTTGGTGGACGGTGTGTAGATCGGTTCCGGCAGCTTGTCGGATTCCTTCAATCCTTCCGGCAATCGGATGCCGCATACCGTGCCGTCCTTCTGATAGCTTGCCCAGCCGCTTCCGGTGATGTAGCCGCGGACAATACATTCGATGGGAAGCATCTCAAGCTTCTTGCACATCATGCTGTTCCCGTCAAACTGCGGAGTACGGAAGAACTCCGGCATATCCTTTACATCTGTGGAGATCATATGGTTCGGAAGGATGTCTTTTGTCATGTCGAACCAGAATCTTGACATCTGGGTCAGGACGGTACCCTTCTTCGTCACGTCGTTTTTCAGAATAACGTCAAAACAACTGATACGGTCGGTGGCTACCATGATCAGGCTGTCGCCGTTATCATAGATCTCGCGTACTTTACCTTCTTTGATTGGTTTCATATAGTATCCCTCTCTTTGTCATTGTATTTTGATAGAATTCACTATAGTATATAGATAAACAGATTTTGACGGAAAAATCAATATAAAAATTCATTTTTTATGATTTCACTCACTGCAGGGGGAGATATAGCTTCACCTCGAATATTTCCTTTTCCTGCCAGACTTCCATCCTCCCATCCAGAATCTGTATCATCCGGTCCACGTTTTTCAAGCCGATATTATTACTGTCTATATGAGAATCTCCGTCTTTGATCCGATTCGTAACGGAGACGATGAATTCCGTATCCCGTATTCTTGCGGAAACCGTAACCGCGTGTTTTTTGTCCCCGTATTTTAAGATGTTCGAGAACAGATTGTTGAAGATCCGTTTCAGCATTGTCTTATCACTCTGCAGTACGCCGGTAGTCTCAGGCAGATTCAATGCCATACTGAAACCCGCCAGACGGATGAAGTCGCAGTTTTCCGTCAGGCATTGCCCTATAAAATCCGTGGAAAGCCACGCGATCTCAGGCGTCTCCGTCTCTTCCGCCACCAGAGCATACTCGAACATCCGATCCGTCAGTTCTTTGATATCTTCAGCCTTTTTCAGGCATCGGTCCAGATATTCCTCCTGTGTCTGAGGATTCCGTTTTAGCTTCAGGACTTCCAGATATCCGTTCAGGATGGTGAGGGGCGTCCTAAGGTCGTGGGACAGCGCCGTGATCAGGTCCTGGTTTGCCTTGCGGCTTTCCTGCTCCTTTCGGATATTGTCGTACAGAGATTCCCGCAGATGGTTCAGCTCATTGGCAAGAATCCCGATCTCATTGCAGCCAAGATCAGGAACCCTGTGTTCCAGGCATCCCGCAGACATGGTAAGGATTTCGTCTTTCAACATCAGGATCTGCCGCATCTTGCGGTTAAGGAACAGAAGGACGATGCTGATGAAGAGAGTGACCGACAAGAGGAAACAGACGAGCAGAAAGGGATATGCAAACAAAGTACGTTCATAATTGTATAACATGACCTGTGCGGTCCCGTTTGCAAATTCCAGGGGGAAATCCATTATAAATTCCCCCTCACCGTCTGTAAAACGGTAGCCGATATTAAAAAAGAACAGAAAATTGTCATTGCTCATGACGGGGGCAAATCTTCCTGCACGGAGCAACCCGTCGTCGATATCATAGATATAGATGCTGGTATAATCATTGACAAGGTCAAAGAAGGGTGAAAGCGCTTTTACAGCTTTGGTATCGTTCTCTGATTCCGGGATATTATAGCGCAGGGCTTCTTCTGCGAGGGTCATTTGGAAATCCTCATCATTGATCTGTGTATAAAATAAGTCGATGCGTATGGCAACCTCACAGAGTTTCCATTTATTCAGCCACAGCAGTTCAAACAGAGTGAAAGCGATGAGCATGGCGCACAGGATCACAATGGCGGACTGTGTGCGGATCTTCAAGTCTTTGAATCGTCTAGTCACAGCGATACCCCTTTCCCCAAATGGTTTTGATCAGCGCCGGATTCTTCGGATCCTTTTCGATCTTAAGCCGCAGATTGCGGATGTGGACCATGACCGTATTGTTGGCTCCGTAATAGTAAGGTTCGTTCCACACGGACTCATAAAGATGCTGTGCAGAGAAGATCTGACGGCGGTGCTTCACCAGAAGAAGCAGCATGGCATATTCTGTGTCCGTAAGCTCCAGGGGAATTTGGCCGGAGGTTACTTCTTCCTTTGCCTCATCGATCTTAAGGTGATGGAAGACGAGCGGTTCCGCCGGTATGCTGCCTGCCGGTGCGTTTGCAGATATGCCGCTTTCTGATAGCGCGTCTTTTCCGCGGTAAACCTGATAGCGGCGGATCAACGCCTTGGCGCGGCTGATGAGTTCGTTGTAGGAAAAGGGTTTTGCAAGATAATCGTCGCCGCCGCTTGAGAAACCCAGAGTCTTGTCGCTGTCTTTGGTGCGCGCGCTTAAGAACAGGATGGGCGCGTTGCTGTTCTTGCGGATCTCGATACAAGTCTGGTATCCGTTGAGCCCCGGCATCATGATATCAAGGATGATCAGGTCAAAATCCAGCTTTTTCGTGAGGTCTAAGGCGCGTTGCCCGTCATCGGCTTCTTCGATACCGAATCCCTCCCCTTCCAGCAGGATATGGATGATCTCACGGATCTCTGCGTTATCGTCTACGATTAAAATGCGTGATGGTTCCATGTGCGTGTATCTCCTTTCCATAAGCTTGACATTCCAGACAGCTTGCTATTGTATTAAAGTTGAACTTGTTATTTTCAGGCGCTTTCTTCTATACTATCTTTAAATAGTATAACAGTTTTTTGGAAATTCTTAGAAGTTCTTAAGAATTTTTAAGATTTATTTTTACCGTTTCTTAAGGGATTCCGTGTAAAGTATGTGCATGAAGGGAAAAATATAGAAAATTTCTACTTATGTGACTAAAGCGGCGCCTGATGAGGGCGGCGCTTGGAGGAAGAAACAGGAGGCATGAAAGATGAGCAGAATAAGTATTGTAATTCCGTGTTTTAATGAAGAGGAGGCGCTTCCGGTATATTACCGCACGATGTGTCAGGTGATGCGGGAGATGCCGGAGGAAGAATTTGAACTGATCTTCGTAGATGACGGCTCTTCAGACAGAACCCTTTCTATATTAAAGGACATGAATGAGACGGACGGGCGTTGCCGTTATCTGTCATTTTCCAGGAATTTCGGGAAAGAAGCGGCAATCTATGCGGGACTTAAGAATGCAGGCGGCGATTATGTGGCGACCATGGACGTAGATCTGCAGGATCCGCCGGGATTGCTGCCGGAGATGTACCGGATCCTCAAAGAGGAGGATTACGATAGTGTGGCGACCAGACGATCCACGAGGGCGGGGGAACCAAGGATCCGTTCCTTCCTGTCAGAGAGTTTCTATAAATTCATCAACAGCATTTCCAAGACGGAGATTGTAAACGGGGCGAGAGATTACCGGCTGATGAAGCGCAAGATGGTGGATGCCGTGTTGGGGATGAGCGAATACAACCGCTTTTCCAAAGGGATCTTCGAGTGGGTGGGATTCCGGACCAAATGGCTGGAGTTCCAGAATGTGGGACGGTGCGCCGGACAGACGAAGTGGTCGGTGAGGAAGCTGTTTACCTATTCTATGGAAGGGATCACGGGCTTCTCAGTTGCTCCTTTATCACTGGCATCGGTGGTGGGAGTGTGCTTCTGTGTGTTGTCCTTCCTTATGATCCTGGTGATCATCGTGCGGACGTTGATCTGGGGGGATCCGGTGTCCGGCTGGCCGTCATTGGTGTGCATCATCTTCATGGTGAGCGGGATACAGCTCTTCTGTACGGGGATCGTGGGAGAATATCTGTCCAAGACCTATCTGGAGACGAAGCACAGGCCGATCTTTATCCTGAAAGATTCCAGTGAGGAGAAGAAAGGGGACAGGCATGAGGCGGCTTCTGTGTAGGGGAAATGATATATGGAGGGAGTATCTTGTGCTGGGAATTCTTACGATTGGCATCTGCTATCTGTTCTGCATCCGGGGCGGAGTGTTTGGCGCAGAGGTAGACTGGATCAGCCAGCACAGTGTACTGCCGGATTATTTCCGTCAGCAGTTCTATGAGACAGGGCGGTTATTTCCGGAATTTGCGGCAAATATCGGAGGAGGACAGAATATCTATAATTTTGCCTATTACGGACTGTACAATCCGCTGTTGCTGCCATCGTATCTGCTCCCTTTTATCAAGATGTCGGATTATATGACGGCGGTTCAGCTGCTCGGGCTGACGGCTTCGGTTCTTCTGATGTACCGGTGGCTTGGAAAGAGAGGGTTCTCTAAGGGAATCTGTGCCGGCACGGCAGTGTTGTTCCTGCTGTCTGGCCCTATGGTTTTTCATTCCTATCATCAAATCATGTTTGTAGATTATATGCCGTTTCTTTTGATGGGGCTGATGGGTGTGGATCGGTATTTTCAATATGCAGGAAGGCGCGGCGGGATGCTTACGATCAGCGTTTTTCTTATGATCATGACCAGTTTTTATTTTAGTATCGGCGGAATGTTGGCGTTGGTATTGTATGGGATACACCGTTGGCTTATGTGGTGTGATGAAGAAGGGAAGAAGGTCACGGTCAGGAATTTTCTTATCGAAGGGACTTGGTTTGCGCTTCATTTTATCACGGCTGTGATGATGAGCGGGATTCTTCTGGTTCCCACAGCGTTTGCACTGACGGGGAGGGAAGGCGAAGGAGCGGTTCTTCGTCTTGGAGAATTGCTGCTGCCAGAGGTCAGGATGGCTAGGTTCTGCTATTCGCCGTATGGAATCGGTATGGTCAGCCTTGCGGTGACGGCTCTGACAGCCTTGTTGTTTGGAAGGAAATGGTATGAACGTATCTTGGCGTTAAGCTGCGGGATAGTCCTGACGGTTCCGGTGTTTGCGTTCTTGTTAAACGGCGGCCTGTATGTACGGGATAAGGTGATGATCCCGTTTTTGCCGTTGTTGTGTTATATTCTGGCGTATTATCTTGACCGTCTTGACCGAACAGGAGGGGAGGAAGAAGCCGGGCAGTACAGCGAAATGGAGAAGCTTGGGGGAGTATGCGCCGGGAAGAATCTGCGGAGACAGACCGGAGAGATCTGCGAGGGATTTCTTCCGTATATCCTGACGGTGATATTGGTTTATCTGAGTTGGAGGCGGGGGGAGCTCGAAAAATACGGGAAATGGCTGTTACTGGAAAGTATCTTGTCACTTGCCTGCTTTTCAGTATATTATTGGGCGAAGACAGTCCGGTCAAAGAGAGCACGGTTTACAGAATGCAGGAGAAAGCACGGGAAGAATGCTGTGTTATTATTGCTGCCGGCGGTTCTTATGCTGGCTGTGTCGGGATATCAATATAACGGAACGGAGGGCAAGGCGCTTGACCGGGAATTTTATGAAGAGATGACAGATCCGGATATCGGGAGACAGATCAAGAAGGTTGTGGATGAGGAAGAAGGTTTCTACCGGACGGAGCAGTTGGGGAATGATACCGAGAATGCGGCGAATCTGAACCGGATCTGGGATATGGGGCAATATGTGTCATCCATCTATTCCTCTTCCTATCATGAAGGGTACAGGGAGTTTCGGGAGAATACTTTTTGGTTGGAAGAGCCTTTCCGGAATTTCCTGATGCAGTCTGCGGTACATAATCCTGTGTACCAACGGTTCATGGGAATCAAGTATGTGGTGTCGAAGGAGGAGGTTCCGGGATATGAAGCCGTGGAGTGTGAAGGGAAGAGTAAATGGAAGGTATACGAGAACAACCAGGTATCTCCGATCGCATACGGAACGGATCAGGTGATCTCGGAAGAAGCATATCGGGAATTGGAATTTCCGTATAATCAATTGGCATTGCTTAAGTATGCGGTGGTGAAGGATAGCAAAAGGGCGCAGCCTGCCAGGGATGGAAACGGGATTGGTTCTATGGAAGATCATGCAGGTGAAGAGGTAAAACCGATCAGCCTGAATCTGCCGGAGGCAATAGATTCAGACTTGGATAAGAAACTACAGATAGACCTGCCTGATCTACAGGAGGGTGAGAATGTGTTATTCTTGAGCTTTCGGATCGAGAACCGGAAGCCGTCGAAGGATGTGGCTGTCTGGATGGAAGGAATCCGGAATAAATTGACGGCAAGAAGCCATTTTTATTATAATGAGAATACGGAATTTACGTATGCAGTTCCGTTGGAAGAGGGACAGGATATGATAGAAATGGTCTTCGGAAAGGGAAGCTATGAGATAAGCGATGCCAGGGCTTATCTGGGAAGCCTGCGTGTGGATGAAGGCAAATTATACCAGTCTGTGTTTCAGGTGGATCGAGAGAGAACGAAGGGGAATCGGATCGAAGGGACGATCGAGGCAGAACGGCGGGGATACTTTATCACGACAATCCCATATGATGAGAATTTTGAGATCCTGGTAGACGAAGAGCAGGCAGAGGCGGAAGAGGTAAATACGGCATTCCTTGGATTTGAGATAGAAGCCGGGGAACACGAGGTCAGGATCGTATACCATGCGCGGGGGGTGAGGGCAGGAAAGATGATGTCGCTCATGGGGGTGCTGCTGTTGGGAGGTATGATGTTCTATTCGAAAGGACATATTTCCTTCCATTCCCCGGGCTTCAGATTTTGATCTAATATCATCTCATCTATCGAGATACGCTTCAAGGCGATCACACAGCAGCGGACAGCCTTCAACATCCTGCGGATCTGCCGTTTCCTGCCTTCGGTGATGGTGATCTTGCCCATGACGACCGGATGGCAGGGACGGTTTTGACCAAAGGACTTCCGGAGTTCCGGGTGGAGCGCGGGCAGGATCTCGGATAATACGGAAGTGCCGGTAACGCTGATCTGGCAGGGCAGAGTGGGCATATCGGAACCGCAAAGCAGGATGCCATTCCGGAGCTTTTGAAGCTTTTCATTATCTAATTCACCTAATGCAATGAATTCATAGGTCTTTTGCTTCTGATATGCCGGGTGTGTCATCCGTTGGTTCCATTTTCCGTCGTCCGTTATGATGAGCAATCCTTCCGTCTCCCGGTCAAGCCGGCCAACAGGGGAGAGCCGCTCATTGCCAAGTTCCTGGAAATACTCCATGACGGTAGGAAAACGGGCGTCCCGGCGGGCGGTAACACAGCCGAAGGGTTTGTTGAACATATAATAATGATAGGCGGGCATACAATCTCCTTTTTCTTTCTCAATGGATTGAGACTTAAGTGTTGAATTATTTTATATAACAGGGAAAGAATTGTCAAGTATAAAATAGTTCCGCGGATATTCTTTTACGGGTATTGTGTTAAAGCGCCAATGTGCCTTATAATAAAAACAGATGATATGTGAAAGTAAGGCGGATATTATGAGTGAAAGTAGACGGATATTGATCGCGGATGATGAGCCGGGCATCATCCAGTTGCTGAAGGATTATTTTGAGATTCAGGATTATCAGGTGATCGAGGCAAAGAACGGCCTGGAGGTATTAGGGCAGTTAAATAAGCAGCCGGATCTTATACTTCTGGATGTGAATATGCCTATGTTGGACGGATTCGAGGTGTGCGAACGGATTCGCAGCCATGTCTCCTGCCCGATCCTCTTCTTGACGGCGAAGATAGAGGAGGCAGACCGGATCCGGGGATTGATGATAGGCGGGGATGATTATATCCTGAAGCCGTTTAGCATCGACGAACTGGGAGCAAGAGTGGAGGCGCATCTTCGGCGTGAGGAACGGAAGAAGTCCGATAAGGCGGTGAAGATATTTGACCGGCTGGCGATTCATTATGGAGACCGAAGTGTGTATTATGAAGAGTATCCCATCAGTTTTACGAAGACAGAGTTCGGGTTAGTGGAGATGCTGTCTTTGAGCGCCGGACAAGTATTCAGCAAGGAGCAGCTGTATGAGAAGGTGCGGGGATTTGACGGGAGCGCCGACAGCAGCATCGTCACGGAGCATATAAGAAGAATACGGAGTAAGATCGGGAAATATACAGATCATGGATATATAGAGACAGTATGGGGAGTGGGTTACCGATGGATTGGTTAGAAGAAAAGATAGAAAAGACAGTAAGATATATCCGTAATCTCTCTTTTCGAAAGGCGATGATGGCATATATCCTGGTCCTGGCGGCGGTGGTTGCCGCGGCGTCTTATCTGACGATGATTATGTGCTGGCAGTGGGAGCTGGCAGAGTGGGGGAAGTATGAGCGTGAAGACCTTATGGAGGTTATTTACAAAAAAGGGCCTTTGTGGGGATGGGGCTATGATTATGCGGCAGAAACGGATCTCTTTAAGATCCGTTTCCTGGATTTTATAAGGGTATGGTGTCCATTTCTCTATGCATTTGCAGGCATGGTGGTGACGATCTGTATCTTCTATGAGAGGCGTCTGGCGAAACCGCTGCATCTTCTGAAGGAAAGTGTGGCAAGAATCCGAGAGAATGATCTTGACTTTTGTGTAAGTTATGAGAGTGAGGATGAATTGGGAAGCCTCTGTGATTCGGTGGAGGATATGCGGATGGAGCTGGTCCGGGGGAAGCAGGAGATGTGGCGGCTGATAGAGAAGCAGAAAGAACTGAATGCGGCGTTCGCCCATGACCTGCGAACGCCGCTTACGGTGCTTCGGGGGTATACGGATTTTCTGGCGCGGTATATTCCGGAGGGGAAGATCAGCGAAGAGAAGATGCAGGATACGCTGCTGCTGATGTCTGCTCATCTGAAACGGCTTGAAGATTACAGCCGGACTATGAAAGGAATCCGGAGTATTGATGAAGTTCCGTTCTGTCCGGAAGGGATGACGATCGGGAGTATCGAGAAGAAGATCAGGGAAGTGGTCTTTGCGCTGAACCAGATCGGGGATATAGAGATACATTATCATGGATACGGTGCAGAGAATGCACAGAAAGAGCAAGATGAGATCAGAGTAGCGGCGGATGATAATATTATCATGGAAGTATTGGAAAATGTGATATCCAATGCCATCCGTTTTGCGAGGAAGGAAATTGAAGTCGCAGGACATTATGATGTGGTTAAGAGCGAATTCAGCCTGATCGTTCGGGACGACGGGAATGGATTTGCAGAAGAGGAGCTTGTGAAAGCGCTTAAGCCGTATCATAAAGAATATGAGAGCAAAGAGAAAGGCGAACATTTTGGGATCGGTCTCTATATCTGCCGGAAATTCTGTAAGAAACACGGCGGAACGCTTGATATTGCAAACAGCATTCGGGGCGGGGCGGCAGTCACGGTATCTTTTTTCCTGGAACGTGTCTGAGACACGTTCCAGGAAGATCCTTGCGTATGTCAATTCCAATATGTTAATTCCGAATTGGGAGAAAGACGATGTTCTTATATTTTCTCAACGCAAAATACAGTACGAGTCCAAGTACTCCGCAGGATAAGATCTCTCCGATCCCAACCGTAAGCATCATGAACGGAATCGGGAGAGCTACGCCGTAACCAAAGCGCAGTACAAAAGGTACGATGAGCGTATTGGCGAGGATCGGCGGAAGCGGCGCCAGTAGTTGGCGGGATCTGCATAATTGGTAAGTAAAGAAGGCTCCGAGTAAAGTTGCAATGCTTCCGAAGATGATATCTGGAAGGATCGCTCCGCCGATTATGTTGCCGATCAGGCACCCGATGAATAATCCGGGGATGGCGGCGGGAGTAAATACCGGAAGAATCGTTAGAGCTTCGGCGATCCTTACCTGGATCTCTCCGAAAGAAAATGGTGCGAATACATAAGTGAGCACCACATAGATGGCAGCGATCATGGCTGCCTGGCTTAGAAAAGCTGTGTTTGTCTGTTTCATTTTTCTTCTCCTTTAGTTTTGTTTTACGTGTGGAAGGTCTCGAACACACGCGCCTTAGCGGGTAACAAAGAGATCCGGCGGATGTCTTTGTTGTCTTTCCCGTAACGCCGGGAATCGGCGGCAAGCCCCGTAAGACCTTGGTTTTTGCAGGCTTGCAACGAATGAAAGTATAGCATGGTTTTTGTTAAAAATCAAGGTTTGCCCGAATTTTGCCCAAATTGGCATTGGGAGATTTAGTTTTGTAATCGAAAATCATTTATTCACACTGGAAGGAGGACAATCATGAGGCGTTGAAAGTGAGACATCTATGAATTTACCATTCAGTGTAACGCAGGAAGAGTTATCAGAAGTATTATTAAATGTGGCTCCGGTCAGGCCAGTGTATATCTGGGCGCGCCGGGGATTGGAAAATCAGCTTTGGTAGAACAGTTTGTCCAAAGCGTTGTGTTTCCTTGTGTATCTTTACTAGGGAGCCAGCTTGCACCGGAGGATATTATCGGGATTCCGCAGATTAAAGACGGGACTTCCGAATTTCTGCTGCCGAAGATGAATTATCGGCGAAGTGGTTTGTGAATCACTATCCACTGCTGGGAAGTCTGGCATCCTCTTTTGAGATCATAGAGGATTATACCTATTGTGTCCATGAAGAAATACAAGTCGCGGGGGTTAATGTTTCGGCAGGAGAGATTTATCTGAATCCCGCCGCAGTTCTTGGAACGGAAGAACTGAAATTTGTTATGGCGCATGAATTTTTACATGCAGGGTTGGGGCATCAGGAGCGGTGCATGGGAAGAGATCCGTATTTGTGGAATGTAGCCTGTGATTATGTGATTAACGGCTGGCTATGTGAAATGAAAGTGGGACAAATGCCGGAAGGCAGCTTGTTTGATGAAAGCATGAAACATAAATCGGCAGAAGAAATTTATGATTTGATTTTGACAGATATGCGTAAATATCAAAAACTAGATACATTTCGGGGTTACGGTAAAGGCGATATGATGACTGAAAAGGGTATCGGAATATGTGGGAAACAAACGCCGGGTATGACAATGGACGAATTCTGCAGGAATGCATTAATGCAGGGGCTGGAATATCAGCAGTCATATGGGAGAGGGTATTTACCCGCAGGACTGGTTCAGGAGATTCGCGCCCTTGCCATGCCGCCGATTGGGTGGGATGTGGAACTTGCCAGATGGTTCGAGGAACAGTTCCCTTATATGGATAAGATACGGACCTTTGCAAGGCCAAGCAGACGGCAGGGAGCCACGCCGGATATCCCAAGACCGCGTTATATGCAGGCAGAATTAAAAGAGGATGCGAGAACATTCGGGGTGATTTTAGATACGTCCGGCTCCATGAGCGCAAAGGCGATGGGAATGGGGCTTGGAAGTATTGCAAGCTACGCGGCGGTCCGGGAAGTGTCTTACGCAAGGGTGGTATTCTGTGACGCGGACGCCTATGATGCGGGATATCTTTCTCCTGAAGATGTGGCAGGACGGGTAGAAGTAAAGGGGAGAGGGGGAACTATGCTGCAGCCGGGAATCGACCTGTTGGAACATGCAAAAGACTTCCTGAAGGATGGTCCGATTCTGATTATTACAGACGGCGAGATTGAGGATAAGCTGACGATACGCCGGAAACATGTATATCTGATTCCGAAGGGAAAAAATCTGTCGTTTCGGGTGAAAGGGAAGGTGTTCTATTTTTCATGATGGAGGATGGAAATGGATTTCAAACGAAAAATATAAAGGAGAAAAGTATAGGCTGTCACCGAAATATATAGTGTAAAATACCAGGATTTTTGTTACAATATATTCAAAAGAAATGTATCATATAGGGTTATTAAGAAAGGTGGGGTTATTATGTCAACATTACAGAATCAAATCACGCAATCACTGGAGGGGCTTTCAGACGATAGTTTAAGGTTTATTCTTGACATGATACAACGATTTGTAATGCCGGCGGAATCAAAAAGTATGAGCATAGATTATGATGTTGCTAAACAAGAGAAAAAGCGCAGGCTTGGAAGTATGAAAGGACAGAAATTTATTGCGGATGGGCATGATATAGATGAGTGCAATGATGAAATTGCCAGATTATTTGGGGAGGTCGACTGATGAAGATATTGCTGGACACACATATTGCAATATGGGCGGTATTGGACTCGGAGGAATTATCGGATGTGGCAAGGGAGCTGATACTTGAAGAGCGTAATGAAATATATTACAGCGCCGCTTCTATATGGGAGATTACGATTAAACATATGGCTCATCCGGAAACATTTCTATATAGTGGGATACATCTTGAAAAAGGGTGTGAAGCGAATGGGTTTATAGCACTGCCAGTATTTAACAGGCACGCTGCTGAATTAGAAACATTGATACGTCCAAAGGATGCTCCGCCACATAAAGATCCTTTTGATAGAATTTTGCTTGCACAGGCAAAATCAGAAGGAATGAAGTTTATAACGCATGATAGTTTGATTCCATATTACAATGAATCCTTTGTCATCAGTGTTTAAAGTATTCGGTATATAGTTTATTATGAAAGGGTGGGGGCTGTCGGGAAATCGCGATTTTTCCCGACAGCCCCCATGCATTGGACTATCTATTTCCCGACAGCCCCAAAAATTAATTTACACATTTTACTTGACAAACCCAACGGAGAAAAGGATTGTCTGAAAGTACCGGCAATCCTTTTTCGTACCTCTAAAATAAGATCGTCTACATCTTTGTTATTGCTTCCATTGCAATTTTCATGGCTGCCGTAAAAAAGTCATTTCCCCAATTTCTTATATCGTGTGCATCAACATCTGCCAAAGAATCTGCGGAAAAAAGTACTTGTCCAAATAGGACGCCTCTCATTTTTGCACATGCAGCCAAAGATGCACATTCCATTTCTACAACAGAATATCCTTCGGATTTCCGATACCGGACCATTTCTTTTGTTTCTCGGTAAAAGCCGTCTGTTGTCCATGTTTTACAGGTTTTATAATCTAATTTTGCATTTTCCAATACTCTGCAGATTGCTTTGACCGGAGCAGGATCTAATTCGATTTCTCGTGACGGCGGCAAATAATGATAAGATGTGCCTTCCTGTCTGAGCGCTGCGACAGGAACAAAAAATGAACCTTCGGTATCTTCAACTAAAGCCCCGCAGCATCCTGCAGCTACTATTTCTTTTACGCCTCCTGCGATCAACTGTTCCATGATCTGTACAGCGCCTGCGCCGCCAAGAGGCGCTTGTACAAACACAATATCCATATTATTAATTTGAGTTTTATAAACATGAAAATCTTTTGTCACACTGACAAATTTCCCGACGATTTCACATTCATTATGGGCTGCGAAATCATCTATTTCAGGAGCCATAAAAAGCATTACGGCTTTGTGCGGGAAATTATGATCAGAATGATGTCCCGGCATGATAACGGCACTTTGTTCCGAGTCAAATTCTAGTATTGGTATTTGATTTTTGCATATTGTCATATCAGATCTTCCTTTCATGCACATTTTTTAGAATTATAGCATGATCCTCTATATAATACTATGGTTTATTCCCGCGAGCAACGAGCCAAGCGGGCATGCTTGCATGTACATTTGGCGACTGCAGCGGGGTTTTTGACTTAGTGTGTTGACTGTGTTATGTTTAGATTAAATGCTTTAAATATGGTAGAGTACGACCGTATGAAAGCAATGTTAACTTTAATGTCCAAGCTGGAAGAAAGAGAAAATTTTGCAAGAGAGGGCGGTTTTCTGTCTGCAGATGAAGTAGAGGCTGAACTAGGGATATGATGGAACTGAAATATACACCAAAGGCGAAAGCGGTTCCGAAGAAGGTAAAGTATTGATTACAAAGACAGTCAGGAGCCTTGCTATGAGAGTCTTTTTCGGCATCAAAGAGACAGAAGAATAGAAGAAAATAGGAACAGGCTTTTATGGCGGAACTTCTTTATCTGATGTGAAAAGACCTTCACATAACCGGCCTTTTTTAGCTTTTCTTCCGTAATATTTGGCCGCGCAAATATAGGCATAGATATTCTCTCTTGGAGTACCCAGTGGTAATTGACATCCCACATCCAGAATATATCCTTTTGGGTTGTCGCTCGCTTTTCTGATACAATCATGGACAGAGGCTGTCACATCCTCAGGTGTTCCCTTAAGCATGACATCTACAGGCGGAACATTTCCGCAAATCTGCATCTGATTTCCGATACTATTTTTCAGTTCTTCTAGATCTTCGCAATTATCGACAGAAAAGCTGTGAAATCCAAGCTCGGCAAGATCCTTCCAGATGGGTTTAGAACGTCCGCAGATATGGATTCCGGGAATACTTCCGGTGAGCTCAAAAACTCCCTTTATCAGCTTTTTCAGATACGGTTTGGAGAATTCCCGAAACATTCTGTCACTGATCAGGGTATAAGAAGAGACAGGATCTGCAATCCCTACAGATACTGTTCCAAATTCCTCTTTTACATAACCTACCCAGGTCAACAGGCAATATACCATAAACTCTAATAACCTGTGCAGGTTTTCTTGGTTTTTACGCATATCTCTCAAAAGAAATTCTGTCTTGCGGACAGAAGCAGCGGAGGACAGCGGACCGCCTAAATTGATGCTCACAGGGATGTTATCTCCGTAGCGTTTCTTTAATTTATGAATGTGATGAATTTTAGCCTGTAAAAATACATTGGAATGCGGATTGAATTCCAGAGAGGATAAAAGACTGTAGTCTGTCAAAATATACCGATCCACATAGTCTATAGAGTTTTCCGGATAAAGAACTGTAGAGCCCAGCGCTTCTCCGACACCCTTTAACCCAAGCTTCGCCGAGGCAGTAACAGGAATTCCAAATTCCTGCCGTAATGCATCCATAATGTGGCAGTGAATATCAAAATCATAACGGTATTGCCCGACAGTAAAGCCGTAAAGCGGAGCTAATGTCTCCCCATTTCCCGGAAAGGAAAAAGGGAGGTAATCCACTTCTTTTCCACAGTTATATGCTTCGCTCCGTTCTGCCGGCGTCATCTGATCCGGCATAGCTTCCAGCCTCTTTTTCATCATTAGCAAATCCATCTCAGATCTCCTTTCTTAATCCTTAATCCAATTATAAGGAAAAGTAAACATTTTAACAATACTTTAGCTTATTGATATTAGTAATATACAAAAAGGTATATTTAAAATAACAATTTTACATGGATTTTTTACTATGATATATTAAAAGATAATTATTGTGAGGAGCACAATCCATGATAAAAGTTGAAAATTTAAATAAAAGTTTTGGGAGTTTACACGTTCTAAAGGATGTGTCTCTGGAAGTAGAAAAAGGCGAGATTTTCGGTTTGATAGGCAAAAGTGGAGAAGGTAAGTCCACACTTTTACGCTGTATTAATCTGTTGGAAGATAAGGATAGCGGTTCCATCCGTATAAAGGACCGTACTGTGGAGCCGAAAAAGAGAAGGGATATCAGGCAGTACCGGAAAGGGATCGGGATGATCTTCCAGCATTTTGCGCTTTTGGAAAGGCAGAACGTGTACAAAAATATCGCGGCACCTATGGAATGTTGGAGATACCCGAAGGAATCAATGGATGCAAAGGTTAGGGAGTTGGCGCAGATTGTAGGGATTGAAGACAAGTTATATGAAAAACCTCGTAACTTAAGCGGCGGTCAGAGACAACGTGTAGCAATCGCAAGGGCGCTCGCCCTGGAACCGGAGATTCTCTTGAGCGATGAGGCAACCTCAGCCCTGGATCCGAAGACAACGAAAGCAATTCTCCAACCAATGTTAACAACTTAGTAGTGGCATGATATCACAATAGGATTAAGCTATTAAACCAATAATAGCAGATGATAGAAATGATTAAAATACACTGAAAAAAGGGCAGACTT